>Ga0206127_1000121_pt1 | contig 96513 bp, 99 predicted proteins | sample Helgoland_Spring_6_FD_148646 | JGI IMG/M metagenome (GOLD analysis project Ga0206127, IMG submission 148646) | Pelagic subsurface seawater microbial communities from Kabeltonne, Helgoland, North Sea - Helgoland_Spring_Bloom_20160419_1 | ecosystem: Environmental > Aquatic > Marine > Epipelagic ...
TAAAAATAGGTACAATGGCTACAAAGGTAGCTCTACATCTTAATTTGCCAGTAGAGGGGCTTATTCGCTCAACTGTTTTCGATCATTTTTGTGGGGGAGTGAATGAAAAAGATTGTATGCATGTTGTTGATACTTTGCACAATGTAAAAGTGAGCTCTGTTTTAGATTATTCTGTAGAGGGTAAGGAGGAAAATTCTCAATTTAATGCCACCATGAAAAAAGTAGTGGAGCTTACCCAGTTTGCCAAAAATAAAGATGCAATGCCATTTTCGGTATTTAAACCTACAGGATTTGGTCGTTTTGAAATTTGGAGAAAACTAACAGAAAAACAGCCTTTAACCATTTCAGAGAAAGGGGAGTGGCAGTCTATCCAAGATAGATACGATACCGTGTGTAATACCGCTCATAGATGTGATATATCTCTTTTAATTGATGGTGAAGAGTCTTGGATGCAAGATGCTGCAGACGCACTTTGTGAGTCTATGATGGCCAAATACAACAATGAAAAAGCCATAGTTTTTAATACTCTACAGTGCTACCGTTGGGATCGTTTAGCCTATTTAAAAGAGCAGCACGCAAAAGCCTTAGCTGGTAACTATAAATTAGGCTTTAAGGTTGTTAGGGGAGCTTACATGGAAAAAGAAAATAATCGGGCTCAAGAAAAAGGATATCCAACTCCTATTTGCGAGAGTAAACAAGCGACAGATGCAAATTTTAATGCTGTTATGGAGTATATACTAGATAATTTACAAGATATCTCTTTATTTATTGGCACGCATAATGAGCACAGTAGCTATTTGGCCCTAGAATTACTTAGATCAAAGAAGTTGAAAAAAAATGACAGTAGAGTTTGGTTTGGGCAATTGTATGGCATGAGTGATCATATAAGTTATAATCTTGCCGCTGAGGGTTATAATGTTGCTAAATACATACCATTTGGCCCTGTTAAGGATGTCATGCCATATTTAATTAGAAGGGCAGAAGAAAACACCTCTGTTGCCGGCCAAACCAGTAGAGAGCTCACCTTACTTAAAAAAGAGAAAAACAGAAGGAAATCTTAAGTTGTTTTAATCTTTATAAAAGGTGTTTGGCATCAAAACTCCAGGCAAGCATCCTACTGTTTTTGTTACCTATGTGCATTACCACTGTTTTATGACTTGCCTTTGCTTTTTCTAATTGTTTATACAACTTTCTTAAGTTCCCTTTATTAGAAACCAATGTTGTAAAAATGCCCACATTATTTTTGTGTTGTATACTTTGTTTAATCATTCTTTTTATAAAAAGCGCCTCACCACCATTACACCATAGTTCATTGGCTTTTCCACCAAAATTTTGCACTAGTTCTTGTCTAAAAGCAAAATCCTTGTCTTTTGATATATTAGCTAACTTACGCATGGTGCCTTTGTTTGCCTCTATTTCACTTGTATGAAAAGGTGGGTTACAGACACTTACATCAAAATACTCCTGCGTTTTAATAATGCCAGTAAAAATATTTGCATTATTGCTTTGGTGTCTTATTTCTATCTTTTTTTCTAATCCCCTTGTTGCTGCCACAATATTTTTTGCAGAGCCAACAGCATCAGTATTTATATCTGCACCAACCATTTGCCAATTAAAAAGTTGAGCGCCTATAATAGGATAAATGCAGTTTGCGCCAACACCAATGTCTAAAACCTTATAGCTTGCAGTATCATTAGATTTCTCTAAGTGATTGTCTAGCAATGTTTTAACATGACATAAATAATCTGCCCTACCTGGAACTGCAGGGCATAAATACCCCATAGGTAGCTCATAATGATCTAATTTGTAATGTTGTAATAACAACGCTTTGTTTAATTGGAACACCCCTTTTGGATTTGAAAAATCAATTGTTTGAATTTCATGTTCATTGGTAAAAACAAAAGCTTCTAATTCCTTATTTGCTTGCAAAAGCAGTTCAAAGTTGTAGGGGTTTCTGTGTGGATTTTTTAAATGCATTGTTTTTATTTGATTTTATCATGATTAAAAAAAGCGCACAGATAATACAAAGGGCTTAATTATTCTTCTCTATTTGTAGCAATAAAGGATATTAAAGGTTAATTATAGCCATTAGAGAATTTAAGTAGGGTTACTGGAGTTGTATAGCAGTTATAGTTGCAGTTTTTTCACAATTTTGAACCCTCATTTTCATCTTTATTTCCTTTATGGTTCCCTCTATGACATATATTTTACAAGAGTCTAATTTTGTATTACTCTCCCCAAAATTAACATCTCCAAACCTCAGTAAAGAAGAAATAGTAGCAGTGTCAAGGTTATTTTTTTTCAAATCTTGAAGACTCTGGGCAGAGAATACTCTTTGTTTTATTTTGATGTTTTTTAATGTTCGTGCATCTGGCCCGTAATCACAGCCAGCTTTTTTTCCGTTTAAAAAGAAAAATAAAAGTAGTAGGCCAATTATAAATCCAAACCCATAAAAACCAAATCTCTTTGCAATATTCATAGCTTAAAATTTAGCAGTTAATCGTACATTAAAAACTCTTGGCGATAAGTAGTTGGGTATAGCGTATTGTACCTTTGTGTATACATCTCTTACAAATGTATTTGATATAGAGTTTTGTACATCAAAAATATTGAATATCTCTGCTCCAAGTGTAAGTTCTTTAAAATGCTTAAAAATGCCATCATCTTTTTGTCTTTGAGAGTCTATAAGTACATAAGAAACTCCCAAATCTACTCTTTTGTAGTCTGGCAAACGCTCTTGGAAATTATAAGGGTCTGCATAGCTAGGAGACCCACCTGGGAGGCCTGTATTGTATTGCAAGTTTAGATATCCTTTTAAATTAGGAACTACTTTTACATAATCTTGAAATAACATCCCTATTTTTAATCGTTGATCTGTGGGTCTAAATATGTAGCCTTTGTTGTCTATATTTTCTTGAGTTTTTAAATACCCAAGGCTAATCCAGCTTTCTGTTCCAGGAACAAACTCTCCAGCCAAACGAAGATCTACTCCATAGGCATATGCAACAGCGTTGTTTGAGGCTCTGTAGCGAATTCTCACATTGTCTAGGGTATATGGATTTACATCTGTGAGTTTTTTGTAGTATACCTCAGAGTTTAACGTAAAAGGTCTGTCCCATAAATCAAAACTGTAATCATTACCTATAACAAGATGTATAGATTTTTGCGCCTTTACTCCAGGTCTAACGGTTCCTGTAGAGTCCCTTAATTCTCTATAAAAAGGAGGTTGATGATACACACCTCCTGAGAGCCTGAAAAGCATATCCTTATCCCAATTTGGTTTAAGACTTACTTGCGCTCTTGGACTAAACACTGTTTGAGTGACGTTTTGAATATCCTGCCCACTTACAGTCCAATTATGTGCTCTTACTCCAGCATTAAGCCAAAGATCACTGCTACCAATAGTGGTTCTGCGACTCCATTGTCCATAACCACTGAGTCTATTTATTTGCACATCATTTTGTGCGCGTATGTTTGTATAAGGAACAATCTCAGAGATAAAAGGCTCATAGGGTTGTAGATTTGCATAATCTATTACAGGCGGTCTTATAGAGAATCCTGCAGAATCTATAATCTCGTATTCTTGAACTCGATCTCTGATATCTTCATGAGTAAATTTTACACCGTATTCAAATTCGTTTTCTCCAACACTGGCATTTCCCTTATGCTCTAAATTTAAAATTAAAGCATCAAGATTATTTCTTGCATGGGTAAGTTGAGAACCAATACCCTCACTAAAAGTTACCTCTCCAAGGTTTTCACTTCCAATACTTGTGTCTACTTCTCCTAATCTGTATTGGGCTAAAATATCAAAGTATTCTTGCTCTTTGGTTTGGTATATAGAGCCAATAAATTTTGCTGTATAATTTTGGGAGGCAACATAGGTTGCCTTTAAAGCTCCAAAATATGTGTCGTATTTATCTTCTTCTTGACCATCATAAAAGACCAAAAGTGCAACCGGGTCTGCAAGAGTACCAAAATTAGTTTGTCTTGTTAGGGGTTTGTAACTGTATTTATTGATGGCAATGTTTCCTAGAAAACCAACTTCAAGTTTATTGTTAAACTTATAGCTTAGGTATGTTTGAGCATCTAAAAAAGTAGGTTTAAAATTTGTTTGAGTCTCTTTTGCGTTGACAAAAAGACTATTATCTCTATAGCGTAACCCTACAATACCTGTAAACTTACCATCATCAGAGATGCCTCCTGCAGCAACACTTGCTCCAAGTAGACTAGCATCTAAACTAGCTTGTAGTTCAGTAGGTTTTCTGTAGGTAATATCTAGAACAGAAGAGAGTTTGTCACCAAATTTTGCTTGAAAACCACCTGCAGAGAAATCTACACTAGAGGTAAGATCATCGTTTACAAAGCTTAATCCTTCTTGCTGCCCACTTCTAATTAAAAAAGGGCGGTATACCTCAATTTCATTAACATATACTAGGTTCTCGTCATAATTACCACCACGAACAGCATATTGAGTACTAAGCTCGTTATTACTGTTGATCCCCGGTAATGAGGTAAGTAAACTTGTTACCCCGCTTATGGCGGAGGGCATTTTTCTGATCGCCTCTGGACTTAGCGTTGTTATTCCTTCTATGCGTTTGTTCTCTCTGCCTGAGATAACGACTGTCGCAATTTGTTCTATGTCTGTCTTCATAACAGGATTTAATTCATAATCCTCGTTTGTAGATAGATTTAAAATTACTTGTACATTTTTATGACCTATATGGCTATAGATAACCTGTACTTGTTTGTTTGCAGTGATTTCAATAAGGTAATATCCATCTAAATCTGAAATAGCACCTGTAGCACCAAAGCTAATATTAACACTTGGTATGGGCTGGTCAAATTCATCTAATATCACACCCCTAACAGTTGCCTTTTGAGCACAAAGTACATTAGAGAACAAAATGGATACAATAAGTAGAAGTTTGATATGTGTTTTCAAAAGCGAATATTAAAGTTTTTTTCTGAAAAATATAGCCTCAAATGTAGTGCTATTTCCAACATTATCGGTAACAATTAATCTTAAATTGTTTTGAGTGTCAGCAACCCGGTTGTCGTTAAAGTCATAGGTTAAAACGTCTTTTTTGTAATTATATTCCATTAAAATAAACTTACCGTTTAACGTTGCTCTGTAACTGCTAATTCCGCTATGGGTATCTTCAATCTTTAATTGTAATGTTTTGTTATTGCTGATCCATTTTCCATCTGTAAAATTAGCGGCCTTTACAGAAGGGGCAATGGTATCCATAGCTAGAGTATATGAGCCAAGAGTTCTAGTTTTTGCAGTTAGAATGTTGTCCTCTCTCCTTGTGGGTGTATAAAATGAGATGTTTTTATAGACTTGTCTGGCAATATAGAGTTTGTTTTTATCTGTCGTGTTGTAGTTGCTAATATCCATGCTAATAGAAATGTTTTTGTGCACAGGTATATTATCTGTATGTAAATGCAGGGTATCTCCAGTTGTTTTAATATCAAGGTAACTGCCTTGGTAAAGCGCGTTTTTAGGAAAATTTATGGTAAAAATACCTTTTTGAACACTACTTGAGTTTGCACTTGGAACGTATTGCAAGTCTTTTAGTGTTTGTTTTTTGACCCCGAGGCTATCTTTTTTGCCAATAACTGGAATGGTTATTTGTGTTAAATTTCCTTGGTAATCCTTGATCTCAATAGTAAAGTTGGAAGAATACCCTTCTGCTACCCTAACAAAGCCATTATCATCCTCTTGTTTTATAATACTAAGAGGATTATTTGTTTGACGAAATAACTTCTGAATTTTAATTTTATGGTCCTTAAAATAGGTGTAATCTATATATCTATTTAAATAACGTGTTTCATCAAAAGAGAATTTTTCAAAACCGATGTCTATTTTAGGTTTGCCGTTGAATGATGTTTTTATGCGATATACCCCATTTTTATTATACGCCCCGTTTTGTTGATCTGTAGTGGCTACCCCAAAGCCAATTTTTCCGTAGGCGCTAATTTTTTCTGTTTTATAAGTGCCATCTTTTTGTTTTATAAGTCTCAGTTTTACGGGCTCTGCAGATTGGTTTACCGAAGCTTTTTCTCCCACAGGATAAGCAAAAACTGAGGTTACAGCAGGATTTTTTGTGTCTGGAATTTCCAGGCCAAAAAGCATGGGGTTCATGGGTCTGGAAAAAGAATCTCTTATTTCATAATGTAGATGAGGGCCGCCACTGCTTCCAGAATTTCCGCTGTAGGCTATAAGATCTCCTTTTTTAACTAACAGAGAATTTTGCTTTGGAAAAAGTTCAATCTCATACTGTTCTTTTTTGTATTGACTTTGTTTTACATAGTCTTGTATGCTTGTTTCAAATTTTTGTAGATGGGCATACACAGTGCTGTAACCATTAGGATGTTTGATGTACAATGCTTTTCCATAGCCATAATGTGCTACTTTAATTCTACTCACATAACCATCTGCAGGTGCGTAGATTGGAATACCACTTTTTTGTTGGGTTTTTATGTCAAGCCCGCTATGAAAATGATTACTACGAAGTTCTCCAAAACTTCCAGAGAGTATCATGGGTATCTCTAAGGGATTTGAAAAATAATTTGAATCAATGGGTTTCTGGGCATGTAACTTAAAAACGGAAATAACTAGTACAATACGTATTAGGTTCATAATGTGCTTTAATCTATCTACTATAAAGGGAAGTGGTACACAAATATTGTGATAGTCTTTCAATAAAACAAAAATTAATGCAAAAGAGTTTGTTTATTACATAGGGTCGGTTAACTTTGTGATAATAGTATTGAAATACCCATTGTATGAGTTCTATTATAGAACAAGTTGATTCTCTAGAAGATAAGATTAGTAAACTCTTGAATAAGTATTCACAACTTACCCAAGATAAAGCCTCTTTAGAGCAGCAAATCATATTATTGAAAGAGCAGCAAAATAAATTTTCTTCTGAAATTTCAGAATTAAAAACAACCTGTAGCTCTTTGAAATTGGCAAATTCGATGCTAGGCAGCGACCAATATAAACGAGATACAAAACTCAAAATAAATGCTCTTGTTAGGGAAATAGATCAGTGTATTACACACCTTTCTCAATAGCAAAAAGATATGTCAAACCAATTAAAAATTAAACTTTCTATAGCAGACAGGGTGTACCCATTAACCATACATCCAGATCAAGAAGAGGGCTTAAGAAAAGCCGCTAAGAAGATTGATGGAATGATTAAAAAGTTTGAAAGTAGCTATGCAGTTAGAGACAAGCAAGATGTTCTTGCCATGTCTGCATTGCATTTTGCAACCCAAGTAGAGCAAAAAAATATTGAAACGGTAGAAGGGGGAGAAACAATAGTGCACAAAATTAAAGCACTAAATGACTTATTACAAGACCAACTAACGTAACGTTCTTTACATACAAATAGGTTACTGCCTACATTAATATACATTTTGGTAAACTCAACAGAGATTCTTTTGAGAAGGATGAGTTAAAGTTGTAAAAGCGCGCCGTCTTCGAGCGGATTCTTGATCAACTTATTAGTCCTAAACTTTTTTTTAAAGGAGTTTACGCAAATCAAATATTAGTGTAGGTTTTTTTATGCTCCAATTTTGAGCACATTTTACAAACACTAAGCGCTAGAAATCTAGCATATAACAATTAATAAAATTAATTATGGACAATATAGTTACGATCATAATAACAGCAGTAGCAGCGTTAACGGTAGGTTTTATAATAGCTAAAATGCTAGAAAAAAACAATGCAAGTACGGCTATAGCTTCTGCAAAAAAAGAAGCAGCTAGCATTATTAAAAATGCTGAGAAAGAGGGAGATTCTCTAAAGAAAGATAAAATGCTTCAGGCCAAAGAGCGCTTTATAGAACTTAAATCAGAGCATGAAAAAGTAATCAATTCTCGAGAGAGAAAAATGGTTGAGGCAGAGAAGAGAACTAGAGACAAAGAATCTCAAATCTCAAGTGAGTTGGCTAAAGGAAAAAAATCTAACGAGGAATTAGAAAACAAAAAGAAATCTTATGACGATCGACTGGTTCTTATAGAGAAAAAGCAACTCGATTTAGATAAAATGCACAAAAGTCAAGTAGAACAATTGGAGGTTATCTCTAGTTTATCTGCAGATGATGCAAAAAACCAATTAATGGAAACCCTAAAGGATGAGGCTAAAACAGCAGCCATGGGATACATACAAAACTCTGTTGAGGAGGCTAAAATGACCGCGCAGCAAGAGGCTAAAAAAATAATCATAAGCACCATACAACGCATTGGTACAGAAGAAGCTGTAGAGAACTGCGTTTCAGTGTTTAACCTAGAGAGTGATGATGTCAAAGGACGTATTATTGGCCGTGAGGGTAGAAATATTAGAGCCATAGAGGCTGCCACTGGAGTAGAAATTATAGTAGATGACACCCCAGAGGCTATTATTCTTTCTTGTTTTGATAGTGTAAGAAGAGAGGTAGCTAGACTATCGCTCCACAAATTAGTAACCGATGGGAGAATACACCCCGCACGTATTGAAGAAATTGTAAAGAAAACTACAAGGCAAATTGAAGAAGAGATTATTGAAGTTGGTAAACGTACGGTTATTGATCTAGGAATTCATGGTCTACAACCGGAGCTTATTAAAGCTGTTGGTAGAATGAAATACCGCTCTTCTTATGGCCAAAACTTATTACAACACTCAAGAGAGGTTGCAAAACTTTGCGGGGTTATGGCTAGTGAACTTGGTTTGAATCCAAAACTTGCAAAAAGGGCAGGGCTATTGCATGATATTGGTAAAGTGCCTGAAACAGAAACAGAGTTACCTCATGCTATTTTAGGTATGCAATGGGCAGAAAAGTATGGAGAAAAACCAGAGGTTTGTAATGCAATTGGTGCTCACCATGATGAAATAGAAATGACAAGCTTACTCTCACCAATAGTTCAGGTTTGTGATGCTATTAGTGGTGCAAGACCTGGTGCAAGGCGCCAAGTGCTTGATAGTTATATACAGCGTTTAAAAGATCTTGAAGATATTGCTTTTGGCTTTGGCGGTGTAAATAAAGCCTACGCCATACAAGCAGGAAGAGAATTAAGAGTCATGGTAGAGAGTGAGAAAGTGTCTGATGACAAGGCAGCACAATTATCTTTTGAAATTTCACAAAAAATTCAAACAGATATGACCTATCCAGGACAAGTAAAAGTAACAGTAATTAGAGAGACTAGGGCTGTGAATATTGCCAAGTAATCTTTGTGAAACTTCAATAAACGCTTTTTTAATTATTGTATTAAAAAAGCGTTTATTATTTACAAATAATTGCGTTCTACATAAAAAGGACCAAATGGCACTACAGAGCATAAAATAGCAATACTAAGTTTTTTGAAACTCCAATGTAACACCTGCCAAGCATAAATTGCAAATACAATATATAGTATAAATAAAACTCCGTGAGCCATTCCCACAACCTGTACTAGTTGTGGCATATCCCAAATATATTTTAGGGGCATCGCAACACAAAGTAGTACTATAAATGACACAGCCTCCAAAAAACTTATAATTTTAAATAGTTGAATACCTTTTTTCAAAATACTTTTTTGTGCAAATATAATTGCCAAATAGCTTCTTAGCGTCCGTTTTAAGAAAATATTTAACCTATATTTTCTAACAAAATAGTACCTTTCCTTTTTTAACATTAGAAATCATATATCATGAAATCATTAGAAAAAAAAGTAGCTCTCATCACTGGAGGTAGTAAGGGTATTGGGTATGGTATTGCCCAAGAATTACTTAAAATGGGTATACATGTAGCAATTACAAGTAGAACTCTAGAAGATGCACAAAAAGCAGCCCTAGCTCTAGAAAAAGGTGCTCAAAACCAAGTTAAAGTTATTGGTCTTAAAGCAGATGTTTGTGATTACAAACAACAACAAGAGGCTGTGAAAACTACTGAAGAAACACTAGGAAATATTGATATTGTTATAGCAAATGCTGGTTTAGGTATTTTCGGAAACATAGAAGATATTACTATAGAGGCTTGGAACCAAGTTATAGACACCAATTTAACGGGAGTATTTTATACTTTAAAAAGCACTCTTAATTCATTAAAGAAAACCAAAGGATATTATATTACCATTTCTAGTTTGGCTGGTACAAATTTCTTTGCTGGAGGTACAGCATACAATGCAAGTAAATTTGGTGTTACTGGATTTACGCAGGCCGCAATGCTTGATTTGCGATCACATGGTATCAAGGTAAGTACTATTATGCCTGGTAGTGTTTCTACGTATTTCAACGGAAATGAGCCTAGCCAAAAAGATGCTTGGAAAATACAACAAGAAGATATTGGAGCGTTGGTAGTAGATTTGCTTAAAATGAATCCTAGAACACTCCCTAGTAAAATTGAGGTAAGGCCTTCAACACCACCAACAAAATAGCACGATGATCAATGAATAATTTTTTGTATTGAATCTTAAAAATTACATTTGTTTAAAACATAGATATGGCTGGCAATACTTTCGGAAACTTTTTTAAATTAACCACCTTTGGAGAATCACACGGGGAGGCTATTGGTGGGGTCATTGATGGATGTCCTGCAGGAGTTAGTTTAGACCTTAGTGTTATTGAAAGTCAAATGATGCGCCGCAGGCCAGGACAGTCATCAATTGTCACACAAAGAAAGGAAACAGATACAGTGCGTTTTCTCTCAGGAATATTTGAAGGAAAAACAACTGGATCTCCCATTGGGTTTATCATAGAAAATTCAAATCAAAAACCTGCAGATTATGCCCATATCAAAGATAGCTACAGGCCAAGCCACGCAGATTTCACCTTCGATAAAAAATATGGTCATCGAGATTACAGAGGTGGCGGGCGTGCTTCTGCTCGTGAAACAGCTACTAGAGTAGCGGCAGGAGCTATTGCAAGTCAACTAATAAGTGAAATATCAACAACTGCATATGTATCATCTGTTGGAGACATAGCGGTACACAAAGCATATCATGAGTTAGATTTCAATACTATAGATAATAGTGTGGTACGGTGTCCAGATGCAGCAACAGCCTCTAAAATGATTGCTAAAATTAAAGAAGTTAAAAAACAAGGTGATACCATAGGTGGAACCATTACCTGTGTTATACAGAATGTTCCTGTTGGTCTTGGTGAGCCTGTTTTTGATAAACTACATGCCCAACTAGGCAAAGCAATGCTCTCTATAAATGCTGTAAAAGGATTTGAGTTTGGAAGCGGTTTTAGGGGCTCAAAAATGAAAGGAAGCGAGCATAACGATCTTTTTAGGGAAGATGGTACTACCAAGACCAATTTGTCTGGAGGAATACAAGGCGGTATCAGTAATGGTATGGATATTTATTTTAGGGTTGCTTTTAAACCCGTAGCTACGCTAATGCAAAAACAACAAACCATAAACAATACTGGTGATAAGGTAGAAATAAAAGGCAAAGGCCGCCACGACCCTTGTGTTGTTCCAAGAGCGGTACCCATAGTAGAGGCAATGGCTAGCTTGACTATTGCAGATTTTTGGTTGGCAAATAAATTATCTAAATTGTAAGTTTAGTAAGTATTTTAACTTAAGTATCAATAATAGCATATGAAAAAATTAGCATTACATTGGAAAATTCTTTTGGGGATGTTAGCAGGAGTGCTCTTTGCGCTATTGCTAACTAATTTTGATTGGGGCGCTTGGTTTATTGGAGATTGGATCAAACCCTTTGGTACTATATTTATCAGCTCCCTAAAGCTCATTGCAATCCCACTTATATTGGCGGCTTTAATTAAAGGAATTGCAGATTTAAAGGATATTTCCAGTTTATCTAAAATGGGAATGCGCACCATCTCTATTTATGTAGTAACCACAGTAATAGCTGTATCTATAGGGCTTACAGTAGTAAGTCTAATACAACCTGGTAAAACTATTAATGAAGATACTCGCACCGAGCTAGTTGAAGCCTATGGCGGGGATGCTGATGCTAAACTTCAAGCGGCAGCAGCACAAAAAGAATCTGGTCCTTTGCAGGCCCTTATTGATCTGGTACCCAGCAATATTGTGAGCGCAGCTTCTAGTAACAGAAATATGCTACAGGTTATATTCTTTGCAGTGTTTTTTGGAATTTCATTAATTTTAATACCAGAGGAAAAAGCAAAAACTGTCAAAGAATTTTTTGATGGTCTTAATGAAGTCATTTTAAAGATGGTAGATTTAATTATGCTAGCTGCTCCATATGGTGTTTTTGCATTAATGGCAGCACTAGTTGTAGAGGCGCCAAGTCCAGATTTGTTTGCGGCTCTTGCTATGTATGGGGTATCTGTAGTGCTTGGTTTACTTTTAATGGTAGTCTTTTATATAGTGCTAGTAAAAGTATTTACTAAAAAATCACCTACATTTTTCTTACAAGGAATTGCGCCTGCGCAGTTATTAGCATTCTCTACAAGTAGTAGTGCAGCAACGCTGCCCGTAACCATGGAACGTGTTACTGAACACCTTGGAGTAGAGGAGGAGGTATCTAGTTTTGTATTGCCTATTGGCGCTACTATTAATATGGACGGAACTAGTTTATACCAAGCTGTAGCTGCGGTTTTTATTGCACAGGCATTTGGTATGGATTTAAGTTTTGGTACCCAGCTAGGTATCATAGCAACAGCTACACTTGCATCTATTGGATCTGCAGCAGTTCCTGGTGCTGGTATGGTCATGCTGGTTGGAGTATTAGGGTATGCCGGTATACCAGAGGCTGGTTTGGCACTAATATTTGCTGTTGACAGACCTTTAGATATGTGTAGAACCGTTATTAATGTTACAGGAGATGCCACAGTTTCTATGCTAGTTGCTAAATCCCAAGATAAATTAGGAGATCCTAAAGTAAAAAATTGGGATGATACATATGTTAAGTAATATGAAATTATAAAAAAAGGCAGTCTAATAGACCGCCTTTTTTTATTTATTTGTGTGTAACTATTTCTTTATCCCAACCATATGAGGATAAGGAATTTCAATCCCTGCCGTGTCAAGAGCCGCTTTTGCATCTTCTAGAGTTGTACAGTGTACTTGCCAAAAGTCCTCGTTTTTTGTCCAACAACGTACTGCAAAATTTACAGAACTATCTGCCAGTTCAACCAAATCTACACTTGGTGCTGGATCAACAAGTACGGTATTTTGAGAGGTAAGTACTTTTAGTAAAATATCTTTGGTTTTTTTTATGTCTGCATCATAAGAAACTCCAATTACATGTCGTACTTGTCTTGTCCCCTCTGAGGTGAAGTTTGTAATACTACCATTTGATAAATTACCATTTGGTATAATGATTAAGTGATTCCCTGGTCCAACTATTTTTGTCGTAAATATTTCAATCTCTTTTACTGTTCCTTTCTTGCCTTGCGCTTCAATAAAATCACCAATTTTGAAAGGCTTAAAGATCATTAACATGACACCTCCGGCAAAGTTTGAGAGAGACCCTTGCAAGGCCAAACCAATGGCCAAACCAGCAGAGGCAAGTACCGCAGCAAATGAGGTGGTTTGAATACCTAGATTGCCTAATATAGAAAGTACTAGCAATACTTTTAAGACAATACCTGCTAGGTTTAGCAGGAACTTTTTAAGACTCTCCTCATAATGGCTTTTATCCATAAGGGCATTTGCTGCCTTCATTAGTTTTTTAATAATCCAGGAGCCTACGATCCAAATAACAAAGGCACCTATTACTTTGATACCATATTCACTGGATATGCTTATTACTTTATCTATTACTATTTTATAATCCATAATAATTATTTAATGTTGTAAAAATACTACTCATTTTAAAAAAATGCATCTGTTTTACTTTTTTTAATCACCTGATACTTTGATGCTATAAAAACTTCTCTTTTGTACTTGGAGTTGGTAGGATACACTGATCGGTTTTGCCAAACCATTTGTATCTATTTTTGGCAATAAAATCATACACACCATCTCTAACAAACTTAGGAATAATAATGAAGATATAAAGTAAAGGCCAAAGTCCTGATAGTTTTTTTGCAATACGAAGTGCCGCAGAGGATTTTACATACACCGTATTATTTTCTATAAGCACTATAGAGTCTATCTTTTGTGAATCTATAGTATAACTCTCTAATAATAAACTCCCAGATTTTTCTTGGAGAGGTGCAAATTTAAATACATTGGCAGTATCTCTGGTAATTACAAAATTAATAGCACCATTGCATAAATTGCAAACACCATCAAAAAGTATGATACAGTATGTTGATTGACTTTCCATTTAGTACAAAAATAATCATTAAGACACTACCACAAGTATCGGTTTTAAAATCAATGTGTTAGGATACCTTTTCTAAAGTGTCAATGTTCACATTTGTAGTAAAAATTCCATAGTTAACAATGGCTTTTCTTTTCTCTATAATGTCAATGGTTCCTATAGATTTACCGTCAACCATACGTACCCTATCACCAACTTTTAGGGTTACTTTGGCTATCACAGGAGCAACCTTTTTTGCAGCTGCCTTTTCTTTCTTTTTACGGGTGCGTATTTCTTCAACTTTAAGATCTACCTCTTGTTGGGTAATTCGTTGTTTGGTTTTAACTTGTTTTTTTTGTTTAGGTGCTATTTTTTTACGCTTACTATTTTCTACCATTACCAGTTTAAACAACTCATCTTGCAATAGTTTTTTCTTTTTATGGTTATGATACTTTTCAGAAAGTTGGTCAAACTTTTTACCAAGGGCTATTAATTTTTGGTTGCTGTCATACAGCTCCTGGTAACTTTCTAATTTTTCTTTTACTTTTTGATTAACAACAGCTAGTTCTTTTTCTTTTTTCTTTGCTTTTTGTGCAGATGATTCTAAAAACTCAGTGTTTTTTCGAAGTTTTGAGCGTTCTTTTTGTAAATCTGCTATAGACTTATCAAAGCGTATTTTGCCTCCTTCAACCTTCTTTTTAGACCTATTAATGAGGCTGTAAGGAATACCATTTTTTTGAGCAACTTCAAAGGTAAAAGAACTTCCGGCTTCTCCTAGGTATAATTTATATAACGGTTCAAGAGTTTTACTGTCAAAAAGCATATTTGCATTAACAGCAAAAGGAAGCTCGTTTGCTAGTAGTTTTAAATTAGCATAGTGGGTAGTAATAATTCCAAAAGCTTCACGTTCATAAAATACCTCCAAAAATGTTTCAGCAAGTGCGCCACCAAGCTCAGGGTCAGAACCAGTTCCAAATTCGTCAATTAAAAATAGGGTGTTTTTATTGCATTTACGCAAAAAATGGTTCATTTTTTTTAAGCGGTAACTATAGGTGCTTAAATGGTTTTCTATGGATTGATTATCCCCAATATCTGAGAGTATTGTGTCAAACAAACACATTTCGCTATCTGGATGTAGGGGGACCAAAAAACCACTTTGTAGCATTACCTGTAATAAACCTACAGTTTTTAATGTAATACTTTTTCCTCCTGCATTAGGTCCAGAAATAACAATTATTCGCCCTTTTTGGCTTAGTGCAATACTTTGGGGATAAGTTTTTTCTTTTCGCTTTTGGTTAGCTACATATAATAATGGGTGAAACGCGTTGATTAAACTGAGTCTTCTTTGAGATGTTATAAGGGGTAAGACACCATTTATTTCAACGGCATATTTTGCCTTTGCTGAAACTGTGTCTATATGAATTAAATAATCTTGGTATGCTGCAAGTAATGGTGTATAAGGTCTTACATACTCTGTAAGCATTTTTAAAATACGTTTAATCTCTTCTAACTCCTCATAAATTAAATTACTAAGCTCTGTAGTAAACTCAAAGGTTTCTTGTGGCTCCATGTAAACAATACTACCAGTTTTTGAGGTGCCAAGGACAGTACCTCTTACTTTACGTCTGTGCATTGCCTTTACTGCCAATACACGTCTGTTTTCAACAACAGATTCTCGAATTTCATCCAAGTAATCGTTACCTACATATCTTGTCAAAGCTTTACTAAAAGAAGAGTTTACTTGTCCTTTTACAACATTAAGACGTTTTCTAATTTGAGATAGTTGCATAGAGGCATCATCTCTAAGTTCTCCGTATTTATTAAATATTGCCTGAATCTCACTAGCTATGTTTGCACGATAGGAAATGGTAGTAGCATTTTGATGTAAGTGAATGTAAAATTCTTCAAATTTTTTGAAAAATAACAACAGGGTATGAGTAGTTTGGCAAATGGATAAAATTTTTCTAAATCCAGAAATATCCAGAGAACTATTTTCAATATCTAGTAATTGAAGTTCTTTAAAAATTGGTTCAAAGCCATGATTTGGTATGGGAGAATCGCTTCCAAAGGAGGCTGTATATTCTTTAACCTGTTGCAAAGCTATTTGAATATATTCTGTATCATCAAATGGCATAATACAAAGTACTCTTTGTTTACCTGGATCTGTTACACAAAAATTTGAAACCTGCTGTAAAACAACAGGGAATTCTAAATCTTCAAGGGTTTTGGAATCAATTTTAATCATACTTGTAACCAAGGGAATCGTTATATTTTGAATAAATACTTTCTAATGGAAAACAAAAGAAGTAATTTTATGATACAAAAATACACATAATGCATGTTAATATTTCCCCAACGTGGGCACCTATTTTACAAGAAGAATTAAGTAAAGATTATTTTAAGTCTTTAAGCATATTTGTGGATAAAGCCTACCAAGATAGTATTTGCTATCCTGCAAAAGAAGATATATTTAAGGCCTTACATCAAACCTGTTTCAATAAGTTACAAGTTGTAATAATAGGTCAAGATCCCTATCACGACAAAGGTCAAGCCAATGGATTAAGTTTTTCTGTACAAGATACTGTTGCACATCCTCCATCACTTAAAAATATTTTTAAAGAAATAGAAAATGATTTAGGTATCCCGATTCCTGCATCTGGAAATTTAGAACGTTGGGCTAGCCAGGGAGTACTTTTATTAAATGCAACATTAACCGTTGCCGCTCACAAGCCTGGAAGTCATCAAAAAAAAGGATGGGAAACTTTTACGGATGCCATTATCTCTAAAATTTCGGCACAAAAAAAAGGAGTTGTATTTTTATTATGGGGTGGCTTTGCTAAGAAAAAAGAAAAAATTATAGATACGAGCAATCACCTTGTTTTAACAAGTGGTCATCCATCTCCATTGAGTGCAAACAGAGGGTATTGGTTTGGGAATAATCATTTTAGCAGTGTAAATAAGTATTTATTATCTCAAGGAAATACCCAAATTTATTGGTAATAGAATAAAAAAATCCATTCTATAAAACATTATAAAATGGATGATCTCAAACTATACTTACTTAAAAAAAACTTACTCTTTATCTTTTTTTGAAGGCTCTGTAGTGTCATTACAACTAAAATGTAACAAAAAGAAAGTGGTTGCTACTAAAGAGGCTAAAATTATGAGAATTGTATTCATATGTATTAATTTACATAAAGTAGATGATCAATTAGATAAAGGGTTGCGTTATCTAGTGTAGAAAAAAAATAGATTCTAAATCAAGAAAAATAACAGTCTGCAAAACAGTTAGTTAACCTTAAAAATTAAACAAAATATTTTCTTCACATACCTTATTGTCAATTAATTCTAATTGTAGTAAGGTGTCTTGAACATGCTCAAGATTAGAAATAGAAAGCTGCTTTTGACTCCACTGTGTAAGAGATAGCCACTGGTGTACATCTTCTATTTTTTGTTGATATCTGTTTGCAATTAAAAGATCCACACCAGCAGTTTCTTTAAATTTTTTAGTCCTGGTATTAATAATTTTTAAAATCTCTTTAACTGCCATAGGATCTTGTTCTAACACTGTATCTCTTACAGCTATAACAAAGCATGGCCAGGGAGTAGGGCATTGGCCAAGTACTCTAAAAGGCCCATTATCTACGTATGGCTTTGTGGTAAATTTTTCCCACATAAAATAATCACCTTTCCCTTTTGGAAGATTTTCTAAAGCACCATCTAAGTTTTCTATAACTTCAAATTCAAGCTCTTTTTCTATATTCCAGCCCTGATTTTGTGCATTGAGATAAGACATTAAGTGTGATCCAGATCCATATCTACTGATGGCTGCTTTTTTATCTTTTAAGTCTTCAATAGAGGTATAGGTGCTATTTTCTGCCACATGAATCCCCCAAATTAATGGAGAATCAATAAACACTTGTACTATTTTACTTGGATTTCCTTTGGTGATGTCTCTTACAATACCTTCTGTTAAGATGACAGCCATATCAATCTCACCACTTCGTAGGGCCTTACACATATCTCCCGTACCACCATGGTAATCTTTCCAACGCAAGTTGATGTTTTTATTCTGGTACTCTTTTTCTTTTAAAGTTAGGTACCAGGGAAGGTTAAAGTGCTCTGGGACACCACCAATTTTAAAATTTTTCATACAATAACAAGCTTCATTTTTGTGTGACTTAATTGCTTTGTAAAATTACAGGTTTTATACGCTATTGGCTATAATATTAAGAGTTGTAGTAATTAATCTAGCTACTGTTTTATTTGGTGTATCACTAAAAGTGTGGGTGGCTCTATTGGCTAAAATAGCATTTAAAGAAATAGCTTGATGCCCCAACAACAATGCAAGGCCATAGATACCAGAGGTTTCCATTTCTAAATTGGTGATTTTAACACCCTGATACTCAAAACTGCCAAGTCGAGCATGTAAGTTCTCATCTTTTGTTTTTAAACGCAGTACTCTTCCTTGTGGACCATAAAACCCAACATTGGTTACTGTACAGCCTCTAACAAACAAGGTATCATTAAAATCCAAAAGTAATTTTTTACTGGCACTAACGACATAGGGTGAGGCGTTTAAAGGATTCAAATTACAATGAGTTTTTAATGCATCAGAGAAACTGTGATCTAGCAGGTTTTTAGTATCGTAAAAATGAAGTAGCGAATCAAACCCTATGGCTGTCTCAGAAATCAAAAAACTATCTATGGGGATATTTCTTTGGATTGCACCACTAGTGCCTATTCTGATAAAATTTAGAGCAGTGTGTTGTTTTTTTATAGTTCTTGTATTAAAATCTATGTTTACAAGTGCATCCAACTCATTAAAAACAATATCTATATTGTCTGTGCCAATACCCGTAGAAATTACTGTGATTCTTTTGCCCTTGAAGGTTCCTGTATGGGTTTTAAACTCTCTTTTATGAGCTTTAAATTCTATGGTGTCAAAATGCTTTGAAACTTCTTGAACTCTATCTGGATCACCAACAGTAATTATAGTTGTGGCAATATCACCAGGTTTTAGATTAAGGTGATAAATACTACCATCTTCATTTATTATAAGTTCACTTTTGGCAATTGATCTCAAAAATTATGATTTAGTGTTAATGTTTGAAATAGAAAAAAACTTCTATTGGTTTAAAGTAACTATCCTCCAACACGCTTAGTTTTAAAACCTTTTGTTTGTAAAAACGTCATTATTCTATCTCTGTAATCGCCCTGAATGATGATTTGTTCATTTTTAAAGCTACCCCCAACACTTAAAAGTTTTTTTATTTCTTTTGAAAGTTGTTTAAAATCATTAATGGCTCCTGTGTATCCCTCTATGATGGTAATTGGCTTTCCTTTGCGTTTTTCATATTTACAAATTAATGGATCTTCTTGGAGCCATAATTTTGTCTCTACAACACTATCGGTTGGAGTTACAGATACATGATCTGGATATAATTTTTTAAGTTGATCTTTTAAATCCACAGTTTATTTTTTTAAACCAATCTCAATTAACCGTTGGGTTAAAAAGTCTCCAGCGGTAATATCTTCAAAAGATTTTGGGTGCTGGGCATCAACACATAGCTCCATGCAACTTAAATCCATATCACCTCTTGGGTGCATAAAAAACGGAATAGAAAACCGAGGACTATCCCACTGCTCTTTAGGAGGATTTGTAACTCTGTGTATGGTAGAGCGTAATTTATTATTTGTGTGTCTCTCTAACATATCTCCTACGTTTATAACCAGCTCATCTTCCTCTGGTATTGCGTCTATCCACTGGCCGTCTTTACGCAATACTTGCAGACCACCTGAAGAGGCTCCCATAAGAAGTGTTATTAAATTTATATCTCCATGAGCACCAGCCCTTACAGCTCCCTGAGGTTCTTTTGTAATAGGAGGGTAGTGGATAGGTCTTAATATACTATTCCCATTAGATGCCCAATGATCAAAATAGAATTCATCAACACCAATGTAGAGTGCTAATGCCCTAAGCACATAAATCCCCGTTTTTTCTAACATACGGTATGCTTGCATACCTGTGGCATTAAAATCAGGAAGTTCATCTACTTGAACATTTTCTGGATATACCTCAGAGAGGTTTGCATCCTCACTAGGCTCTTGACCAAAGTGCCAAAACTCTTTTAAATCACCTTCTTTTTTTCCTTTGGCATGTTCTTTACCAAAAGAAACATAACCACGCTGACCTCCAAGGCCCTCTATTTCGTATTTTTTTTTATTAGAGAGATCTAATGCGAAAAATGCTTTAACTTCTTTGTAAAGCTTAGAAACCAGTCCATCATCTAGAAAATGATTTCTAAGTGAAACAAAACCTATATCCTCATAGGCGCTGCCAATTTCATTAACAAATTTTTGTTTTCGATTAGGGTCTTCGCTTAAGAAGTCTGCCAAATCTACGCTTGGGATTTTATTCATGAGCTAAAATTTTACTTACAAATATATTAAAATACATAGGTTATTTCATGTTTGAAAAAAATGTATTTATTCAATTTGAGCATATTCTTTTTTTATACATTTGAATTCTTATACTAAACGCAATGAGCTTGGAAGCAGCAACAAAAATTAATTTTGATTACCAGACGCAAAACATATCAGAAGACACATTAGTTTTTCTCTACAAATCAATGCTTAAGCCCCGATTAATTGAGGAGAAAATGTTGATTTTATTACGCCAGGGCAAAATATCTAAGTGGTTTAGTGGTATTGGCCAAGAGGCTATTTCTGTCGGTATTACAGCTGTATTAGATAAGGAAGAATACATACTTCCAATGCATCGTAATTTAGGAGTGTTTACCACTAGAGAAATTCCATTAGAAAGATTGTTTTCTCAATGGCAAGGAAAAGCCAATGGCTTTACAAAGGGGCGTGATAGAAGTTTTCATTTTGGAACTCAGGAGTTTAACATTGTGGGAATGATTAGCCATCTCGGGCCTCAATTTGGTGTCGCAGATGGTATAGCCCTTGCAAATAAATTAAAAAAAAATAAACATGTTTGCGCTGTTTTCACAGGAGAGGGAGGAACCAGTGAAGGAGATATCCACGAGGCATTAAATGTAGCTTCTGTTTGGCAATTACCGGTATTGTTTTGTATAGAAAATAATGGCTATGGGCTTTCAACCCCAGCCAGTGAGCAATATTTTTGTGAGCACCTCGCAGACAGAGCGATAGGGTATGGTATGGAGTCTCACATTATTGAAGGGAACAATATAATTGAGGTGTACTCCAAAGTAAAAGCTTTGGTTGAAGATATGAGAGTACATCCTAGACCAATACTGCTAGAATTTAAAACCTTTAGAATGCGAGGTCATGAAGAGGCTAGTGGTACTAAATACGTTCCTCAAGATTTATTAGACTCCTGGCAGGCTAAAGATCCTCTTGTTAACTTTGAGAATTATTTACTTGCACAAAAGCATCTTACCCAAGAAGATATTTCAGATTTTAAAAGTGATATTAAAAAAGAAATCACTGAATCTTTAGAGACTGCATTTAATGAACCAACAATTACAGCAAACAAAGAGCAAGAATTACAAGATGTATACCATAACTATGAGTATCAAGAAATAACACCTAACAACAAAACTGAAGAATTACGTTTAATAGACGCTATTTCCCAGGGATTAAAACAATCCATGGAGCGTCATGATAATACGGTAATTCTTGGACAAGATATTGCACAGTATGGGGGTGTATTTAAAATAACAGAAGGCTTTCTAGAAGCTTTTGGCAAGGATAGAGTTAGAAACACACCCATTTGTGAATCTGCTATAGTTTCTGCAACGATGGGACTTTCTATAAATGGTTACAAAGCAATCATGGAAATGCAATTTTCTGATTTTGTAACCTCTGGCTTTAATCCTATTGTTAATTATTTGGCAAAATCACATTATCGTTGGGCTCAAAAAGCGGATGTAGTTATACGTATGCCTTGTGGTGCTGGAGTTGGTGCAGGTCCTTTTCATAGCCAAACCAATGAAGCATGGTTTACACACACACCTGGTTTGAAGGTAGTATATCCAGCTTTTCCTTTTGATGCAAAAGGGCTTTTGGCTCAGGCCATAGAAGATCCTAATCCAGTCTTGTTTTTTGAACACAAAGCATTGTATAGAAGTATACGTCAAGAGGTGCCTACACAGTATTATACACTTGCGCTTGGGAAAGCAGCTGTTTTACAACAAGGAAATCAAGTAACAATTGTTACCTATGGTATGGGTGTACATTGGGCTTTAAAGACACTAAAGGATAATACATCAATAAATGCTGACCTTATAGATTTACGCACTTTATCACCACTAGATACACAAACTATATATGATTCTGTGCACAAAACAGGGAAGCTAATTATTTTACAAGAAGACTCTATGTTTGGCGGTATAGCAAGTGATATCTCTGCTCTTATTTCTGAGCATTGTTTTGAGCACTTAGATGCTCCCATCAAACGTGTAGCAGGTTTAGAAACCCCTATTCCTTTTGCAGCAGATTTAGAAAGAGAATATCTTGCAAATGATAGATTTGAAACTGCTTTAAAAGAATTAATAGCGTATTAAATAGGGTGCAGATTTATTGTTCAGGCTCTGGCTTTACTAACTGCTTACGATTAGATATTACCTTGCTTTTATTGTTAAACTATTTTAAAGCGGTACTAAAAACACAATTATGGAAGGACTTTTTACCCTAGAAAATTTTATCACACTTGGTCTTTTAACTTTATTACAATGTGTTTTAGGGCTAGACAATTTACTTTATATTTCTCTAGAATCTAAAAGAGCACCTGTTAAAGAGCAGGCAAGGGTTAGAAAAACAGGTATTATTGGCGCAATTATTTTACGATTAGTGCTATTGTTTGTTCTGTTAAAAGTAATTGCACTTTTTCAAGATCCTTTGTTTGAAATTAATTTTCAGGGTTTTGTAACGGGTGTTTTTAATTTACATAGCTTAATTGTTTTGGTAGGTGGTATATTTATTATGTGGACTGCCGTTAGAGAAATCATGCACATGATGGCTTTTGATGTGCAGGATCAAATTAATGCCAAACCAAAATCTTTATCTATGATAATTACCTCTATAATTGTCATGAATTTGATTTTTTCTTTTGATTCTATATTAGGAGCAATTGCATTGACAGATGTTTTTTGGGTAATGGCTACTGCAATAGTTATTGGTGGAGTGGTTATGATATGGCTAAGTGGTAAGGTAACCGATTTTTTAAAAAAGAATCGTATGTATGAGGTTCTAGGGCTTTTTATTTTACTAATTGTAGGTATTATGCTCTTATCTGAAGCCGGGCACCTCGCAAAACTAGAGCTACTTGGAAACCACGTGACACCAATGAGTAAAACAACCTTCTATTTTGTAATTGCTGTCTTGGTACTTGTAGATTTGGTGCAAAGTAAATATCAAAAAAACTTAAATAAACATATTTAGTGTATACCCAATTACTACCTCAAGCTACCCCTAAAGTTTTAGCAGTAAAACTGAGTGTTGTGGGAGAACGTAGTGTTCGCTCAAAGCATCCGTGGATTTTTACAGATAGTATAGAAAAAATTAATAAAGAGGGGGGCTCTGGTGCTATTGCTATCATTTTTAGTCATTCAAAAAACAAAGTTATTGGAGTAGGTTTATATGATCCAGATTCTCCCATTAGAATAAAAATGATTCATTTTGGGGCTGGAGTAACTATTGATAAAGATTTCTTTTTAAAGAAAATTAAAAAAGCCTATGATGTAAGAGTTCCCTTACTGAGAACATTAACAAATAGCTACAGGTTACTTTTTGGAGAAAATGATGGTTTTCCTGGGTGTATTGCAGATGTATACGATACTGTTTTGGTGGTAAAACTATACAGTAAAATATGGATTGCATATCTAAAGGATATTATAGATAGTCTTATTGCCGTTAGTGGTGTAGCAACTGTAGTTATTCGTTTAAGTAGAAAACTTCAACAAGATACAAGCATCCCTTTGAAAGACGGAAGTGTGATTTATGGTTTATTAGAGAATGATACTGTAATATTTACCGAGCATGGTATCCGCTTCTCTGCAAATGTAATTAAGGGCCATAAAACAGGTTATTTTTTAGACCACAGAGAAAACAGAAGACGGGTAGGGGTACTAAGCCCTCAAAAGACAGTATTAGACGTTTTTAGCTATGCTGGTGGGTTTTCTGTACATGCACTGGCTAATGGAGCTAATGAGGTTACTAGCCTAGATATAAGTAGTCAAGCAATTGAGCTTGCCAAAGCTAATGGATTATTAAACAAACATAAAGGCTCGCACAAAACCATAATTGGTGATGCATTTATACAAATGCAACATCTAATTGAAAAAGGTATTAGTTTTGATATTGTTGTTATAGATCCCCCAAGTTTTGCAAAGAGTAAAAAAGAGACCGCAATAGCCAAAAAAAAGTACAAACAATTAGCAACCCTAGGAGAGCAGCTAACTGCAAAAAAAGGAATTCTTGTTTTAGCATCTTGTAGTTCACGAGTGACAAGTGATGATTTTTTTACAATTAATCGCACAACTCTAGACAATCAAAAAAGAAGTTATACCACTATAAAACAAACCTACCATGATATTGATCATCCGGTTTCTTTTCAAGAAGGTGCGTATTTAAAGTGTGGATATTATAAGTTTAACAGATAAGCTATTTCAATCAAAAAAGACCTTGATACTTACATCAAGGTCTTTTTTAAAATTTAGAAGTATTACGGTAACTAATGCATTTGCATTTTTTCTTTTTTACGTTGTAATTGAGACTTAATTTCATTAGACGCTTTTGCTATAGAGGCCTCTAATGAGCCATTGTTAGACCCAGCAAAAAGGGTTGTTCCAGGGATATTAATTCTAATTTCACAGATAAAACCTGTTTGAGGAGAACTCGTATTTTCTTTTTTAAGATACACATCACAGGCTACAATAAAATCATATTTATCCTCTAGTTTTGTGAGTCTTTCTGCAGCCATATTCTCTAGTCGTTTACTGGCAGAAACATTTTTGTATTCGAAGTTGATATTCATAAGCTAGTATTTAATTATACTTAAAGATATAGTAGAAGAATTACAAAAACAACTTATTTTCCTTTTTTAATAGAAAATTAGCAGCCAATACCGATACCCTAGTGTAATTGACAGAGTAACTATTTTTTAGATTTAGGTATTATACCGCAATTTTCTGATTATGATAAATAGAATCACAAAAACAGATAAGGCTATAAATAAAGGAATAATCACCTCTTTAAGATCCAATACGAGTAATGTCCCAATAAGAAGCAATTGAAACCCTAGTCCAAATAAAGAAAGACAGGTCATAAACCAATTTGGTAGTATACTACCTGAAAATGCATTTCTATCCAGAAAATAGATAATTGCATCAAAGCCTCCATACAATATTCTGTAGGTGGTAAATAAAAAGGCAACCGTTTTTTGTTTTTCACCGGGTAGTGCAGTGGGTGTCTTAGTTTCAAAAACCCTACTTGTGGTATCACCATCTACTTTATTTCTTAAAATTACATAATAATAATTGTAGAGTGTCCCTTGAAGTTGCAAACACGCAAAGGAAATACCAGCCATAAGCAATGAACTTGAGGTTATGGTGTATAAGGTATAGAAAATAGCAGCATTTAGAAGAATATCTGCTATAGAATCAAAATAGCGACCTGTATAAGAAGGTGTTTGTTTTAATCTTGCCAATTCACCATCTGCAGCATCTAAAATTGATTTTAATACCAAAAAAAAGAATGCCACCAAAAAATATCCATAATGCATAGCAATAATGGCTATAATGCCAGAGATAATAAACATACATGTTACTTGAACTGGAGTGATGGCGGTGTTTACAAAAGATGTAGCAATATATCTTGCAATTGGGCGGCCATAGTCTGAGATGTCTATAAACTTATACTGAGAGGGTACTTTTGACATGATATTTGAGTGATCATTTTTAGAGGGTTTCAAGGAAAACACCTTGTTTTGAAACTAAAAAAAATCGCTATAATTCAAAAATACTTAAATTTCATATGGGAATAAATAAACACGATTGGTTTAACAGTATTTTCTTGGGAAAAAAAACCTCACACAATCACATCAGTGCTCTTTTGGCATCAACTTTAAGATACCATAAAATAACAATAGAGAGACCAGAACAACAGGCAAAACCTATAAATAATGGTAGGGTAGATGTAACAACAAAACGACCTATAAAAGTGCTAATAGGTACAGCCATCATAGTAGATATAAAACCAGTAATAGCCGCAGCTATACCGGCTATATGGCCAACAGGTTCCATAGCGAGGGCTCTAATGTTTCCGAAGAGAAAGCCAATAAAAAAGAATTGTAAGCCAAAAAAACCTAGAAGGTAACCTATAGGAGGGTTAGGAGTATTGTAAAATACTATAATATACAATATAGACACAGTAAAGTATCCAATCAAGGAGAGCGTAACGAGTTTTTCCATTCCGTATTTAACCACAAAAGATCCATTCAAGAAAATAGCAATACCAATAGCAATAGCAATCCCTGCAAATATGTATGGGAATTCTTGTTTAAGACCATATTGCTCTTGAAATATTTGCTGTGATGCACTTAAATACACTAAAAAAGACCCTACAATACAGCCTGAGATTAAAGTGAAACCGATGGTTCTCTTGTAACTCAATGTTTGTTTAGCGCCCTGCAATATTCTCTTAAATTTAAAAGGAATTTTATTATCATGAGCCAGGGTTTCTTGTTGTCGTATCCAAAACCAAATAGTAACAAGTACACTAATTGCTGCTTGAACGTAGAAAATTGCTTGCCAAGAATAGCTATCTAGTACAAATTTACCCATTGCTGGTGCAAGTATCGGGATTAAAAGAAACACGATAGTAACAAAAGACATCACACGAGCCATATAATCTCCCTGATATAAATCCCTAATAATAGCAATACAAATGGTTCTAGGGGCAGACAGGCCAAAACCCTGCAGTATACGACCAAGAATCATCATTTCTAAGCTTGTGGTATTAACACATAATAAACTTGCAAGTAAAAAGACAGTAAAACCTATGTATACAGATGGTTTTCTTCCAATAGCATCAGATAAAGGGCCAAAGAGTAAGGGGCCCAAACCCAGACCTAAAAAGATCATTGTTATAAGTAGTTGATTGTCTGATTGTACTACAACACCTAAGTCTAATGCGATGATATCTAACGCTGGCAATAATGCATCTATAGCCAATGCCGTTACAGACATAAGTGCTGCCATTAGGGCGATAAATTCTAATTGAGAGGAGTGGTTTTTTTGCACGTGGCAAAAGTAAACTTTAATCCTTGTAGTTATGCAGTGATTGTATAAAAGATAGTGTGATTCTAATAGTTTATAAAGATTCAGTATTTACCTTAGTAGGATTGGAGTTTAAAAACCCTATTTTACATAATATAAATTATAGAACAAAAGTGCATTATAACAAAATGATATAAAATCAATAGATGAGGTATTGCAGGGTAAATTTTGAAATATTGATTTCTCAGCGCTTGTAATTAGTGCAGAGTTAATAAAAAGAACAATATAATGGTTGGCTGATAATAGTAGTATCTTTGTATTGAGTATATATTTGTTTAGCAAAACCTTTTTCTTTTTCTAATTTATGGCTTTTAAAAAACTACATCCTGGGATTATAGAGAAATTAAACACTCTAGAAATACAAACGCCAACAAAGTTTCAAAGCAAAAGTATTCCTGTAATTAAAAGTGGCGCCAATGTGTTTTGTATTGGACCAAAAGATTGCGGAAAAACAACAACACTTATACTAACTACGTTACAAAAAATAAAGTATGAGGCTTTTGGAAATGTACCTAGAGCTGTTGTTTTAGTAGAAAACACAAAAAGAGTTTTAGAGCTTTACGAAGCTTTTTTATTATTTACAAAACGTAGTTCTGTACGCCTATATGCCAGTTATGAGGAGCTTCATATTGATATGCAAAAATCTGAAATATTTGAAGGTGTAGATATTTTAATTTCTACGCCAAAGATGTTACATAAACTATTTTTAGCAAATGGGGTTCACACCTCTGAAATTAAACTATTTAACATTGATGATGCCGCTTTTCTAACCCTAGCAACCCCCTATTCTGCTTTAATGTCTATTACCCAGAGTATTCAAAAATGTCAGTATGTAATTTACACTGAAAATTTACATCCAAAATTACAACGCTTTGAGTCTTATTTTATGGAGTATCCTAAAACTGTAAAGGGATAGTTTATCAATCTTACTATAAAAAATCAAGATAATGATCCCTAAATTACATTACATTTCACAAGGTAACACCCCTACACAGCATCTAGAAAATATTCAAAAAGCATGTACTTGTGGCATAGAACTCGTACAGTTGTCTTTGATTGGTAGCTCCAAAAAAAAACTTTTAAATTATGCCTTGCAGGCCAGGGATATTACCGCTCATTTCCAAACCAGATTAGTGATTACAGATCATTACAAAATAGCAAAGCAGGTGAAGGCAGATGGTGTTCATTTTACATCTGTAGACTCCTTCCCTACTAATTTAAAAGCATCCCTTTACTCCTGGCAACTCACCGCTGGTACGGCAAGATCTGTGAAGGATTGTGAAAAATTACTAGACAAACAAGTAAGTTACATATACCTTGGGCCTTATAAAATAAGTGCTACTGTACCTACCACTATTTCTATGGGCTTAAAGGGCTTCTCTAACATCACTGATAAATTAAAAACCGGGACCCCATTAATAGGCATTGGTGGTATAAATACAACTGATGTTACCTCTATACTACAAACTGGTCTGTCTGGCATTGCAGTCTCTGATGCTATTACCACAGATTTTAATAGCATTAAAATGTTCCATGATGTATTGAAATCTTCTGCTACGGCAGAGCAGCGTTACAAAATGCCTTAATATCTAGGCATGTATAATAAGCGTTACTTTACATAAAACCTCTACTTGTAAACACCAAGAATTGTCATGTATTTAAAAAATATCTCTTGATTTATGCATTATATAACATAATGCTATTACAACATATTGTACCTTTATATTTATGACAATTATTGATGTGCTTTCTATATTTTCTGGTACTTGTTTCTTGTTTTACGGTGCGAGTTGCTTATTCTCTACCCATATGTCAAAAGAGTTTAAGCGCTTTGGAATACCCCAATTTTTAAAGTTAACAGGCACACTTCAAATACTTGGTGGCTTTGCGCTATTAATTGGTTGTTGGGAAATTCCACTTTTAGCTTTTATTGGCGCTGCTGGGCTTGCACTTTTGATGCTGCTTGGGTCTGTAGTAAGAATTAAAATGAAAGATAGCTTCTTACAATCTAGCCCTGCCTTTATATTTGCTATACTAAACAGCTACTTGGCGTATGTATATAGTACTATGATATAGCTTACAGGCCAATAATTGCCAAGCAGAAAAGTAAAAATAATGCTGCGGGAAATGATTTAACTAATGCATCTTTTATCTTGATATGCATCAGTATAGATCCTGTGAGTAAAACTCCAAGTACAGAGGCAGCAACAAGTTCTAGACTTGGATATTTAATTGAAGCTATTAATACTACAGAGAAGCTAACTTTTAAAAAACCAACCAAATAACATAAAGTATTACCAAGACCGTAAGTCTCAAACTCTTGCATCATTGTCTTTGCATCACCACCTCTCCATCTAGAAGGTTTATTGTATTGCAAAAGCCAAACATTAAGTAAACTTAAACCAACTATTATTTTTAATGCAATTTTAACTTCTTCCATGATATTTGTTTTTAGTCATTGTTTATGTAGCTGTTATAGCTCTTCCATAAAGGTAAAAAAATAAATAGTTCTTAAACAGATAATTTAGAATTATGTTCTTGTTTGATGGAATACTATTGTTTGGAGTCTGCCTAGGGTATGAACAAACAAAAAATCAAAAAGCGCTATAACGGTGAATATCTTTCATCCAATGACATAGCGACTTGCGATGTGTTTTTAAATAGTTAAGAATACTACTTTTCTAGTTTTACTTTAACAGCATTCATACCTCTTTGGCCTTTTTCTAACTCAAAGGAAACTTTATTTCCCTCTGTTATTTCATCAATAAGACCACTAACATGAGTAAAGTATTTTTCTTGATTTTCAGAGTCAATTATAAAACCAAAACCTTTTGATGTGTCAAAGAAGTTAACTACACCAATACGAACAGGATTAAAGGCTTCTCTCTCTGACTCTAATGTTTTGGGGATACTAATTGCAATATCCTCAATCTCTATCTCTACCTTTTGTGATGGATCTGGTGGAGTGTCAACAAGGTTTCCGTTATAATCAACATATGCAAACTCGATACCAGAAGAACCGTTTTCTTGCTTTTCAAGTTTTCTAGCTTCCATTTTCTTGCGCTTGTCCTCTCGTTTTTTTAAGCGTTTTTTTTCTTTTTCTACTTTACTAAAGGTTTGTTGTGATTTTGCCATTCGTTATTTTGAATAAATACTTTTACTTAATAATCTACAATTTCAGAAAAAAATGCGATTTTTTAAAGAAAAAATAAACTTCTTTCTATTTTTTTATGAACTACTGTTTGTTTTTCTTTTTATCTTTTTTATTTAACACAGGCAACTTATTTGTTTGTTGCAATTGATGTGCCATCAATTTTTCTATCAATTCGTCTTTCGTTAAATGATGAAATACCGTTTTTATAATTGTTTTTAAATCTTGAGAAATATCTTTATTAGGTTTGGTTTTAAATATTTTTCTAGCCCAAAGAATTGTATTATTCTGCTCAAGGGATAGGGCATCAGCTTTCGGCAATTTAGAAAATGATATACCAAGTTCTTGCTCTAAATCTGGAATATCGTCAAGCTCATCCTCTTGTATTACACTTAAAGATAACCCCTTTGCCCCTGCTCTTGCTGTACGTCCTGACCTGTGCACATAAGCATCATAAGTATCTGGAAGATGATACTGTACTACGTATTTAATTTGTTTAACATCAATACCACGAGCCGCCAAATCTGTAGCAATTAGTATGTCTATATGCCCCTCTCTGAACTGCTCCATTATTCTATCTCTAATACCTTGGGTTAAACTCCCATGTAAAGCTCCAGATGAAAATTTATTCATAGCTAACTTCTTAGCTAGTTTATTAACTGCTGCTTTTGTTTTACAAAATATGATCCCTCGTTGTCCTTCTTTAGTATTTAAAAAATGCATGAGCACTTCTAGCTTCTCTATTGGTTTAACAACCACATATTGATGGTCTATGGCATTATGTCCGAGATTTTCCATATCTGCCTTGATATGCACCGCATCTTTAGATAAATAATTTTGAACCATTTGTTTTATACTTCCAGGCATCGTGGCTGTAAATAATAGCGTTCTTATACTCTTTGGCAATGAAGCAATAACAACATCCAAACCCTTATTTAAAACAGTTATCATTTCATCTGCTTCATCTAATACAAGTAAAGTGACTTTAGTTACATCAATGGATTCTCTTTTAATCAAATCTATGAGTCTGCCGGGGGTTGCAACAATTACATGCGTATCTTTTTTTAAACGCTCTATTTGCGGTTTAATAGGGATGCCACCAAAAACAGGCGCAATAGATATCTGCTTTTTTTTGGAAGAAAAATCAGTAAGATTTGTGTAAATTTGTTGTCCTAATTCTCTAGTTGGTGCCAGTACAATAGCTTGTATAAAATTATTTTGTGTGTTTATGGATTGTAATAATGGAAGTCCAAAACTAGCCGTTTTTCCCGTTCCAGTTTTCGCCAAAGCCACTACATCTTCTTTTTGGTTTAAAAGTATTGGTATGGCCTTTGCCTGAATGGTAGTTGGAGTTTTAATCTGTAAAACATCCAAGGCTTCAATCAAATAATCTGTTACTCCTAAATCTGCAAATGATATTTTCATAAAGCCTTTTAAGTTATATTGTTTATGATTCTTGAAGAATTCTTTTTGATTTTCTATAAGTGTATTTTGGGTATATATTTCTTTTAGCAAATCTGTTGAGATTACCAGCATTTACCATTTTTTGATACACAGGTTTTGTAATACCAAAATATTCATAGGTTGTGCCATCTGTAAAGGTAATCTCTAGTAGTAATCCTTTATGCTGGTAGTCTGATATTGCTTCGCTGGTGATTGTTTTTCTGTAAGAGGGTAAGTTTTTTTCCTTGGTCTGTGGAGCCATACTCACCAAAAAATGATATCCATCTATAATTCTACGGCTTTGAATTTCTGCCTCTTGTTGTAATGGATCTGTATCTTGAAATTTATCTGGATGCCACTTCTTTACTAGATCACGATATTTTTTTTTCAAATCTTTGAGATCTATATCTTTTTCTATTTCAAATAATTTCTTGTACTCATGTATGCGCTTCATAATCAAGGTATTAATTAGGGCGCGAAATTACCCAATTTTTATGGATATACTAGTGGAAATAGGGTACTAAAAAAGCCCATCTTTAAAGATGGGCTTAGTTTGAAAATATTTGGATATTACTTAGACAACTTTTACGTTGACTGCGTTTAGTCCTTTGTTTCCTTCTTGTAGGTCAAAAGTAACCTCGTCACCTTCTCTAATCTCATCGATTAATCCTGAAATGTGTACGAAGTGGTCTTTTTCAACTCCTTCTTCTGTAATAAATCCAAAACCTTTAGTGTCGTTGAAAAATTTTACTGTTCCTTTGTTCATTGTAATTTAATTTAATGTGTTAATGTTTTATAGTTTGCAAATATCACGTTATTAAATTGATTTAACAAACATATTACCTTATAATAGTGATTAATAAAAGGTAAAGATGCGCTACTGCTCTATTACAGGGATTCATTGTAAGGAGGTTAAATCATATAAAACCCGTAAAAAGCTACTGATTTTATCAAAACTAGCGCCCACAATATTTACCAAAGGGATATATATAAAGTATTTAGTGCAATAATGTGATGCGCACTTTTTTCTTTTTCAAACGTGTATTAGTAGTTTTTTCAATAACACTTATAGCTCTTTCTTTAGGTATTGCAACAAAAGCACAATCTTGCTTTAATTCTATAACACCTAACTCATCTGATTTGAGCCCACCTTGTTTAAAAAATAGACCAGCAATATCACCTTTCGAGATTTTATCTTTCCTACCTCCAGATATATACAAAGTTACCCATTTTGGAAATATCGTGGTTTGTTTATCCTGTAGCTTTAAAATATTTTTAGAAGATATAAAATCTGGTAGCTGTTCACCAGTCCATTTTAAAACATAAGCAGTGCCTTGAGCATTCATTCTTGCTGTTCTACCATTTCTATGAGTAAACTCCTCTGGTTTTAATGGTAATTGGTAATGAATTATAAAATTTAACTCCGGGATATCCAAACCACGTGCTGCCAAATCTGTAGCAATAATAATTTGGTGAGTACCATTTCTAAACTTGATTAATGCTCTTTCTCTCTCAATTTGTTCCATGGCGCCATAGAAATGGCCATGAGGTATATGCTGTTGTTTTAAAAAATCACTTACGTAATTTATTGTGTTTTTGAAATTACAAAAGATAATACCAGGTTCATTGCCAATATGATATAATAAATCAACAAGTGCTTGTAATTTATTTTTTTCCTTGGAATTGACTATTTCTATTGCCAGGGAGTTGGTTTTTGTGTTTAAATAGTCTATGGTGACTTCATTTTCAACACCAACAAAACTTGGTATTTCAATATTCTGGGTAGCAGAAGTTAAAATACGTTTTTCTAGCACTTGCAGATGTTCTAAGATTTCTCGCATTTGTATTTCAAAACCAACCTCCAAAGATTTATCAAATTCATCAAGTACTAATGTTTTGATAGAAGAGGTTACAAAAGTCTCTCTGCGCAAATGATCTGCCACACGGCCAGGAGTTCCTATGATAATACTTGGTGTATGGGCAAGATCAATTTTATCTTTTGATATGGGTCTACCTCCATAAATGGCATTTGCTTTATAGCCAGAGCCCATCTGTCGTATTACTTGCTCAATTTGTATGGCTAATTCTCTTGAGGGAACCAATATTAGTAATTGAACCTCAGTACACTCTGGATCAAGAGCCCCAATAGTAGGCAATAAAAAAGCTACGGTTTTCCCTGTTCCTGTTGGAGACAGTAAAACAGTATTAGGTGTAGATGAAATGGCAAGAACTACCTCCTCTTGCATTTGGTTTAAAGTAGTAATGCTTAGCTTGGCAAGAAGTTCTTTTTGAGTTTTTCTGAAATGAGTCATCATTAAACATGTTATAACAGCCCAACAAAGTATTTGTTAAACTAATAATGTTCAAAGGTATTCAAAAAGTTATCCTTCTACCTTTAATGTGTTTTCTTATTATAAAAAAACTGCTTGCATTAGATTTCTCTTCAGCAAGCAGTTCAAAAAAAAAATTACTCAATAGTTACATCAAAGCTAGTAGTAATATCAGTTTCTCCACCTGCACTATCCAAGCCATCATTTGGCTTTACTGGCTCGTGACGAAGTGTAACTGTTAACGATCCTTGACTTGCTGCACCAGTAGTTAGTGTAATTAGAAGTCCTAGGGGGTTATCATTATCATCAAAGTCTAAGTAGTCAGTTTGGATATTCAAACCATCTGTAGTGGTGTAAAATACTTGGTGCTCATCAGCCTCTTCTAAAACTTCATCTGTAATCTCCTCGGCTGGAGTTTCAGTTTCGTTTAAGAATCGTACAGCTCCTTCATATTGAGTGTTTTCAGCAAAACTTCCTGAAATTGTAATCACTGGCGCATCTGGTCCATCACCGTCTAGATCTTGGGTCATTAGAATTACGTCTTCACCACTCTCTGGTGTCAGTGTTAAAATTACAGTAGAAATAACTTCTTCCTCGTTAATAACCTCTGGTGTATCATCATCACTACAACTTACCATTGCAATTGCCAGTAAAGCATACATTGAACATTTTTTCATTGTTTTTATTGTTTTCATTGTTTTTAGTTTAAAATTAGAAATTGAATTGAATTGAATTGTAAAATTTTCATTGTGTTAGTATTAAGATTAATAATTATATTTTAATTGTAGGGTAATATTTCTACCCACATCATCTGCATAGTAACGCAAACGATTTAAGTAATTTCTGTAAGAAGTATTAAGCATATTATTTACATACACACCTATATCTAGTCCTTGAAGCAAAGAGACATTTGCCTTAAAGTTTAGTAAATGATAGCTAGGTGGTGGGGTGCTTATATCCACAGTTTGCGTACCCTCTGGCAATACAACTTCAAAATTGTTGTCTGGAAATTCATTTTGTGCAAACACATAATTACTCTCCAGGGAAACCTTTAGATTATGGTACTTTAAATTGGTGTAAACCAAACTATTGTTAGTACTTGCAGATGGCATATTAATAAGAGGTTGGTTTTTTGATATATCATATCCCTTTATCAAAGAAAATTGATGCTTAAAACTCACATTATCAAACAATGAGAAAGATCCGTCTATATCAATACCAAAAATTTGTGCTTTGGTTTGTCGGTATTCCCAAACTTGAAAATTACCTCTAATAGTTTGCCTTATACCTGTGGGTTCTATAAGCATATAGTTATCTATGGTATTGCTGTAAGGCATGAGTGTAAACTCAAAATTCTCTCCTCTTTGTTGCAATGTAAGTGACACCTTGTGTGCAGTTTCTGAGCCAAATTGCAAATCTCCTATTTCTATCCTTGAGGCGCTATGATGCAAACCCTCACTAAATAGCTCTGATGCGTCTGGTGCCCGAGAAGCCAAACAGTAGTTGGCAAATAAAACGTAGGTACCAAAGGTGTGTTTAACTCCAAGGGTAAAAGCAGGATTGGTAAAGTATAATTTTGGATTGGTGAGCAATTGATTGCCAGCTTGCTCAATCACTAAATCAGAAAACTGACTGTCATACCCTCTTTCTTCCCAGAAAGATCTTCGGTAAAATTTATACACATCCATAAATGTGTGATCAATTCTAAGACCAGCCTCCAAAAGCCATTGTGAATTAAGTGTATAATTTCCAGTTATAAAACCACCAAAACTATACTTAGTATAATCTGGAATAAGACGTCTTACACCTGTTTGCGGATTTGCAAAATTAGTTTGGTAATTTGCACTAACCCCATATGTATACCCTAATTTATCTGAAACATCTGCGGTTACATCTGCTTTAAAACTGTGGGTTTTTAACACCAAATCTACAGAAGCTTTATCTTTATTGTCTGCCCTTCTAACATCAAACTCAAGTCTATTGTTTTGCTGGTAGTCATACTGCATGGACACCCTTCCAATACCTTCTATATCTTTATAGCCTTTAATTCGCCCTAGATGGTGTGTAACATCTTGACGTGGGGCTCCAATAGCGTAAGTGAAGTCATTTATAATTGAAGGGGTGTCGTTTAAAATTGCTTGCACTTGGTCTTCTGCTCCACCAATATGGGAGGCCCTAAGAATTCCAATTTCATTTTTAAAGTAAGAATAATAAGCTTCTACCGCAAAATCAATTCTATTAAAACCTAGCCTTGTTGCAACATTTCGCTCAAAAACACCAGTATTACTTAAATTGTAATCTGGAGCGTTGAAGTCTCCAAAACGTTTTGCTGTGCCCTGGGTGGAGGTGTACCAACCATTTTCATAGCTTTTTGTTAGGCTAGAGGTTACAGCACCACCCCTACCATTACTAGAGCCGCTTACTATGGTTTTACCATAGAGTGAATCTAATATAGCCACCTTTGGTGCTGAAGTAATAATTACACCACCAATAGCATTTCCACCATACTGCAAAGCTCCTGCACCTTTAATAACTTTAATACTACCTGCTGTGTTGATATCTATACTAGGTGCGTGCTCTGCACCCCACTGTTGATCCTGCATTTGCACTCCGTTATTGACAAGAACAACACGGCTGCTATGTAAGCCATTTATCATTGGCTTAACAACTGTACTTCCAGTATTAAGTGAAGAAACTCCGCTAATGCTATTTAAAACATCTCCTAGTGAAGCGCTACTAAAAGATGAAATTGTTTGTTGATTTAATGTATTTTCAAATAATGTTTTTGTTTCTCTGTAGGATTTATTGCCACTAATGATTATTTCATTGAGTGACTCCATATGGTGTTCCAACTTAAACGTTTTTTGCACATCTGCCTGCATGGCTACTGTGAAAATTTTGGTGCTACATGATGGGTGAGACACCTGAAGATTATATGTGCTATTGCAAAGAAATTGGACACTAAAGTTTCCATCCAGATCGGTTTGAACCGCAACTCCAGTTTGGGTAACTACAATAGTAGCTCCACTAAGTTTTGAGCCGTCATGTATGTCTAATAAAGTACCATATAGTGTGTTACTACACTCTTGGGCAATAGCGTGTATACTGCCACAAAGCAGTAACAATAACGCAAATAATCGCATCACATTCTCTTTAAAATTTTTAAATAAATTAAATCTTTAGGAAAGGATACTTGGTGGTGCGCGTAGTTGCTTTGAAGTTAATTTTTTTGAAAATAAAGATGCTACAGTAATAGCAACTTCTTTGTTTTGGGGAAGTAAGGTTAATGTGCTAAGGTAATTCTCTGGTAGTATGTATTGAAAACTAGAACTGTAAAAATCACAAGTATGACACTCTGGGGCATCTTTGTGCAAATGTGTTGTCTGCTCATAACATACCTCATGTTCGTGATTTTCAAACAAATGAAAAAATTCAACACCGGTAGGTAGCATTAAAGCAAAAACAAGTGCAATAGCTCCAAGGTACTTTGAAATGTGATTTTCTAGATTCATAAATACAATCCAAAAATACTACTTACAAAAGTATTAAACTTACAATTTTTGAAAATTATAAAATTTACTTGCCAATAATTTATGTTACATGTTAGTTTATATATTTAAACAATAGCAAACGTTAGTGTTTTACTACCTTTGTACTAAATATAAGAAGCTGTTTGAATGAAGACTGAAAATTTAAGAATTATATTTATGGGAACACCAGGTTTTGCTGTGGGTGTTTTAAAGACTATTGTTGAGAATGGTTTTAATGTTGTTGGGGTTGTTACTGCACCAGACAAACCAAAGGGTCGCGGAAGAACGCTTCAAGGCTCTGCTGTAAAGCAATATGCAACTACCAAAAACATACCTATTTTACAGCCCACTAATCTTAAAGATCAGTCCTTTATAGATGCCTTAACAGCACTTTGTGCAAATATACAGGTTGTGGTTGCCTTTAGAATGTTACCAAAAGTAGTTTGGCAAATACCAAGTCTAGGCACATTTAATCTTCATGCCTCATTATTGCCTCAATATCGTGGTGCTGCCCCAATTAATTGGGCTATTATTAATAAAGAACAAACAACAGGAGTAACTACTTTTTTTATTGATGAAAAAATAGACACTGGAGAAATTATCTTGTCCAATAAGGTAAGAATTTCAAAAAAAGAAACTGTAGGTAGTTTACATGATAGGCTCATGGCGTTGGGAAGCGACCTAGTTATTGATACATTAAAGTTGATCTGTAGTGCAGCGGTTTGTTCTATAAAACAGCCACTAGGAGAAGATTTTCACAAACTCAACTTAAAACAAGCGCCAAAACTAACGCCAAGTAATACCTATATAAATTGGAGTACTTGCGCTGATTCAATAGATCATTTTGTTAGAGGACTTAATCCCTACCCTGGGGCATGGAGTTATCTAACTCAAGAACAAGACACAATAAAAGTTAAAATATATAAGGTAGTGATCATAGACTCAACTCAAGAAAATTCTCTATGGTTTATTACAAAAGATGGAGGCGTTAAAATCTCAGAACATACCCCATTGGGTGCCGTTATAGTTAAACACAAGAAATTATTTGTACAACTTACAAATCAAGTAGTAGAGATTACAGAAATTCAACTCCCAGGAAAGCGTAAAATGCTTGCAAAAGATTTATTAAATGGTTATGTTTTTTCATCAGATGCAAAAATGATTGTAAACCCGCATGGCTATTGAGACGACAAAAAACACGTTTTTTTAGACCCGCTTATTAACAATCACCCCAAGTTATTAACAAAAAGAGGGTTTTAGCTCGGCAATCCTTGCCAATGTTGAATATCCGTTTAAATTTGTATAGGTACTAAAACGTATTTTTAATCATTTTTTTAATTTAAACAAATATTATGAACAAATCAGATTTAATCGACGCAATGGCAGAAGATGCTGGAGTAACAAAAGCAGCAGCTAAAAAAGCATTAGAATCTTTCTTAGGAAATGTACAAGGATCTCTTAAAAAAGGAAACAGAGTTTCTTTGGTAGGTTTTGGTTCTTGGTCAGTAACAAGAAGAGCTGCAAGAGAAGGAAGAAACCCTCAAACAGGGAAAACTATTCAAATTGCTGCTAAAAACGTTGTAAAGTTCAAAGCAGGTTCAGACTTACAGACTAGTGTAAACTAGATCACTGTAATTTAAAAGGTAAAGCCCTCTTGCTACTGCAAGGGGGCTTTATTATTTTTAAAATTATTTCACAATTCTGTTTTAGTTGGATAATTCAAAAAAAAACAGTAGGTTTATTTAAGCAAACAACCAATAATGACACTCCTTAAACCCGATAAAGGTCTTTTACTAATAGCAAAGCCATCTATAATTGGAGATGTGTCTTTCAATAGATCTGTCATACTATTGGCAGAGCACACAACAGAAAATGGCTCGGTAGGTTTTATTCTTAACAAACCACTGGAGTATACTCTTAATGATTTTATTCCAGAGGTCAACTCTAAGCTACGTGTTTATAACGGAGGTCCTGTAGAACAAGACAACCTATACTTTATTCATAAAATACCTGACCTAATTCCAGGAAGCATAGAAATATCTCAAGGGATTTATTGGGGAGGAGATTTTAAAGCGATTACTAAATTACTTGCAGATGATAAACTAACCCAATCTCAAATACGCTTTTTCTTGGGTTATTCTGGATGGTCTACAAGCCAGCTTACTCAAGAGTTAAAACTCAACAGCTGGGTAATTACTCCAAATGAACATAAAAACAACATCATTGGTAATACCAATAACAACCTTTGGAAAGAAAAAATGTTGGAACTTGGTGGCAGCTATAAGCTATGGTCTAACGCTCCACAAAACCCATCTTATAATTAAATAGTTCTTTTTGTTATCTAGCACTACCCCAGTCTTGCCTTTGCATTTAATTTTCCTAGTACTTCTTTTGCAATAGTATTGGTGTATTGTTTCTTTCTGTATTTTGTAATTGATTGAATACCCGTAATGACGTTAGAGACAAACATCTCATCTGCTTTTTGCAATTCAAAAGGTGATATAGAGACTTCCTGTACATCATAATCATGCATTTGTGAGAGGATAGAGAGAAGCTGTTTGCGCATAATACCTTTAAGACAGCCGTCTGTAAGTGGAGGTGTTTTTATGGTTTCACCTTTTATTAAAAATAGGTTTCCGTTTAAAGCCTCTACAATTTGCTTTTTCTCATTCAAAAGCAAGCAGTTATCATATCCATTTTCTTTGGCATAAATACTTCCCAAGACATGTATGATTTTGTTGTTTGTTTTTAAGGTTGAAAGCAAACCAGATGTAAGGTAATGATCCTTAAACAGCTCAACTTGGTATGGGTCTTGTTTTAATAAGTAAAAAGGACTCTCTAATTCACTGCACGTTATGGAGAAATCAATTTGATTTGTGGTTGGACTATACAGGCCTCCTTGTTGACGCCAAACAAGAACCTTAACTCTATATGGCTTTATGATACTACCATTGGCCTCTATAGTTGCTAAAATTTGCTCCTCTAAGTATTCTTGTGTGAAATTCATTGGAATTTCCATGCGAAGTATACGCATAGAGGCCATGAGTCTAAAGTAATGATCTTCCAAAAAATAAATTTTCCCTGCACTAGCGCGTAAGGTTTCGAAAATTGCATCACCATAATTTAGCCCTCTGTTTTGAGCAGATATTGTTGCTTGTTGGTTTTGAAGTATGGTGCCATTAAAATTTATCATAAAAAAAGCCACTATAAGTTAATTTACAGTGGCACAAAGATACGGGTATCTATATTTATTTTTTAGGTTGATCCTAATATTTGTTTTAACTCAGAAACCATGTTTTCCCAGAGCATTTTTCCTTCTTCAACTTCACCATCATCAGCGAAATCTGTAATCATTAGCGAAACATCTTTGGTAATTTCATCAACTTGAATGCGCAGCTCAAAATAATAATCTGTATCTGCATCCTCTTCCCACCTAAATTTTATGCGTTCGGCGTTCTTTTTTGTGAGCAATACTGCTTTTTCTTCTGCCCCATCCCAAATAAACTCAAAATTTTCACCTCTAGAGTTTACGTTATCTGCATACCATTCTGAGAGTCCAGATGGTGTAGAAATGTACGTAAACAATAATGAAGGGGAAACCTGTATTGGAATTTCCATTTCGTATTTTATTTTTTCTTCCATTGTTGTTTGTTATTGTGTCCAATATAGATATTAAATATAAAAACCAAAAGAAAGAAACCTATTATTTAGCCTAAAAGATGATACACTACCCAACTATATTAATTCAATAGATACAGCGATAGGTTATCTTCTAAACTTACGCCTCTTTTTTGCACCCTCTTGAGAGGATGTATTTGATTGAGAACGCCCTTTGTTTCTTCGCCCTTTATTATGTGCTGCTTTATTTTCTGCTTTTTTTGCCTCTACTTCGTGCAATGACTCTGTGGGCTCAAATCCTGGAATAATTGTACTTTCTAACTTAGTATGTAGTAATTTTTCTATCCCTCTTGCATAGGCATACTCATCAACACTAACAATAGAGATTGCTTTTCCACTAGCTCCTGCCCTACCAGTTCGCCCTATTCTATGAACATAGTCTTCTGGTATATTAGGCAATTCAAAGTTTATTACATAAGGAAGCATCGGGATATCAAGCCCGCGTGCTGCTATGTCTGTAGCCACTAAAACAGATATACTTCCATCTTTAAAGCCTGCGAGGGCTCTTGTTCTTGCTCCTTGACTTTTATTACCATGTATGGCTGCGGCTTTAATGCCTGCTTTCTCTAATTTTTGAGAGAGCTTATTAGCGCCATGTTTGGTTCTGGTAAACACCAAAACTTGCTTCCAATTACCTTCTGTAATGAGTTTTATTACAAGAGCTGTCTTTAAACCTTTATTTGTTCTGTATATGATTTGATCTACTTTCTCAGCTGTAGTATTTTGGGGAGCTGCCTCAACCATAGCAGGATTGTGTAAAAAACTATTTGCAAGAGTTTTAATCTCTTTAGAAAAAGTTGCCGAAAACAATAAGTTTTGTCGTCTAGAGGGTAACAGCGCCAATATTCTTTTAATGTCTCTTAAAAAACCCATATCAAGCATACGGTCTGCTTCATCCAATACCAAGAACTGAATTCCAGAAAAATTAATTACACCTTGACTGTGTAGATCTAATAATCGTCCTGGAGTAGCCACTAATATGTCAACTCCTTGACGTAATGTTTTTATTTGAGGATTTGCATTCACGCCACCAAAAACTACAGTACTTTTTAGATCTGTAAACTCTGAGTAGGTTTTTACATCATCAAGCACTTGGGCAGCAAGTTCTCGTGTCGGGGTTAATATAAGTGATTTTATTTTTCTTCTTCCTTTAAAATGGCCATCATTGACAAGAAACTGCTGTAGCATCGGCAATGTAAATCCAGCCGTTTTACCAGTTCCAGTTTGTGCAGATGCTAAGACATCTCTACCTTCTAGTATTTTTGGAATTGCTTTTTGTTGAATTGGACTTGGAGTGGAGTATCCTTTTTTGCTAATTGCTTTTAGCAAGGCATCGTTGAGGCCTAATGATTGAAATGACATAAATAATATTAAAAGAAAAGGCAAGAACCCCTTCTTAATTAGCGACAAAGGTACGGCTTATTTACTGAGAATTTTTACAGAAATAAAATAGAATAAAAAATGGTGGATTGTTTGCCTCACACTTTTTTGTTTTTATCTTTGCAGCCGCTTTGATGCACAATATCTGCAATAAAGCACAACCAGTAACATTTGGCGAGGTAGCTCAGCTGGTTAGAGCACTGGATTCATAACCCAGAGGTCGGCAGTTCAAGTCTGCTCCTCGCTACAATAAAAAAGCCCATATAACACGTATGGGCTTTTATTATTTATCAACATTCTTAGTTGAAAATTTTAATTAAATTCTCGAGACTTACTAGTTGTTTATCACCCGTGTGCATGTTTTTGATGGTGTAGGTATTGTCCTGTATTTGTGGGTCTTTTATCAATACTACATAAGGTATGCCCTTTCGCTCTGCATAGGTAAGTTGTTTTCTTTCTTTCTTTTGATTGCTCGCGATATCTGGATAAAGCTCTGCAGAAACTCCATTGCTTCTTAACTTTTTAATGGCCTTCATTGCGGCTAGAGCCTGTGTTTCACCAAAATTAAAAAACAATACATCTGTACTTGCCGCCGTAGTTTCTGGAAATAAGCCAAGCTCCTCTAAAACTAAATAAATTCTGTCCAAACCAAAAGAAATACCCACACCACTCACATCTTTTAATCCAAAGATACCCGTGAGATCATCATAACGACCACCACCACCAATACTACCCATAGAAACATCATTTGGTGCACTTACTTCAAAAATAGCACCCGTATAATAGTTTAAACCTCTTGCCAAGGTAACATCAATGGCTAGAGAAGCAGTTTTTAATGCTAAGGCTGAAACATTAGTAACTATAAATTCCAGCTCTTGTATGCCCTGCATTCCAATTTGGGAGCTAGCAAGCAAGCTCTTAAGACTTTCCAATTGTTCTTTAGCAGTTCCTTGCATATTAAACAAGGGCTGTACTTTAGTGATAGCATCTTGACCAATACCCTTTTCAAGCATTTCTTTTTTAACTCCATCTGCTCCTATCTTGTCTAGTTTGTCTAGCGCAACAGTGAAATCAATTAGTTTGTCTTGTGCCCCAATCACTTGTGCAATACCACTTAGTATTTTACGATTGTTCATCTTTATTACACACCCTTTTAATTGTAGAGATGAAAAAACTGAGTCATATAATTGTACCAACTCTACTTCCTGTAACAAAGAAGTACTGCCAACAACATCTGCATCACATTGGTAGAACTCTCTAAAACGACCTTTTTGTGGTCTATCTGCTCGCCATACTGGCTGTATTTGAAATCTTTTAAAGGGAAATGTGATGTCATTTTGATGCTGCACAACGTATCTAGCAAATGGAACTGTTAAATCATACCTTAGCGCTTTTTCGCTAATTTGTATTGTTAGCTTTTGGCTGTCTTTGGAAGTTAAAAAAGCATCTGTTGCCTTTTTTAAATAATCACCACTATTAAGGATTTTAAAAATTAAACGATCCCCTTCCTCGCCATATTTACCCATAAGAGTTTCACTCTTCTCAAAACTTGGTGTTTCTATAGCTTGGAAACCAAAACAAGAAAAATGATGCTTTATGGTGTCCATAATATAGGTGCGCTTGGCAACTTGCGTTGGAGAGAAATCACGTGTTCCTTTTGGTATAGATGGTTTCATGCTATGTTCTTTAAAAATACAAATATCATAATTAGTGGGGTCTTCTACTAGTATTGTGAGGCAAAATTTATAGAGAGTGTTAACATTTGACACCCACAAGATAAAAACCTGAGGTAATCTCACACAAAACTGTAACTTTACCTAAAGACCTTAGTCTAACAACAAATTACTATTATATGTTTTCACTATTTCGCGAAAATGTGCGCATTGCACTAGACTCTATAAAAACCCAATTACTTAGAACTATTTTAACCATTGTTATTATGGGTATAGGTATTTGGTCTCTTGTGGGTATTTTAAGTGCCGTTAAAGCACTTGAAACTAATATTGCAGGTAATTTTGCATCCATGGGCAGTAACACCTTTAATATAGAGCGATATGAATTTTCTGTCAATAGAGAAGGACGTGGCGAGCGTAAAAAAATCAACCCCATCATAAGGTATGATGATGTACGTAATTTTATAGACACCTATGAGTACCCATTTACAAGTACTTCGGTTTCCTTTATAGGAACTCGCGCAGCAGAGGTACGGTATGAAACCAACAAGACAGATCCTGAGGTTCAGGTGTATGGGGTGAATGAGAACTACCTAGACAACACAGGAACCCAAGTAGATCAAGGAAGAAACTTTACAGTTTTTGACATACAGAACAATACTAAAGTGTGCCTTATTGGGCCAGATTTTCTAAAAAATATTTTTGAAAATGAAAACCCCATAAATAAAACCATAAGTATTCGTGGTGTAAAATTTAAAATCATTGGTATTCTGGAGTCTAAGGGAGCAACCTTTGGGAACAACCAAGATTTAAAGGTATTACTACCCATACAAGTAGCAAGAGGGATTTTCACCCAACCAAATATAAATTACACCATTAGTATAAAGGTAGTAGACAAGGCTATGATGCAAGGAGCGCAAGATGAGGCTTTGGTTATATTTAGAAACATTAGAGGTTTGAGCCCTATTGAGGAAAAGAACTTTGGTATTTTACGCAGTGATGATTTATTGGCACGTGCTTCAGATATTGGTGGGGTTTTGGAAACTGCTGCCTGGATTATAAGTATTATTACAATTTTAGGCTCCTCAATAGCGCTCATGAATATTATGTTAGTGTCTGTTACAGAGAGAACTAGAGAGATTGGTGTACGTAAAGCTTTAGGTGCTAAAAACGGAACAATATCCACTCAATTTTTAATTGAAACTATAGTAATAGGTCAGTTTGGTTCTATACTGGGAATTATTTTAGGAATCCTAACGGGTGTTGGTTTTGCTGCTGCTTTTGATTTTGAATTCACCTTACCCATTGCAGCTATGACTTGGGCAACAATCATCACATTTATTGTGGCCATACTTGCTGGAGCATATCCTGCTGTTAAAGCAGCAAGACTAGATCCTATAGAGAGTTTGAGATATGAGTAAAAATTGGGCTTGATTTAATGGAGGGGCACTTTTATGAGTTTAAAATTTCATGAAAGAAACCATACAACTCTCCCTTTGTGATAGCAGCACCTTGCTGTATAAGTTTAAATATATCAAGGTGTTTGTCTTCTGTATATTGTTTTGTTGCCAAGTAAAACTCTACATCATCTGTGGTGTAGTTTTTCTGGAGCCATGCATAACCTTCTTTAGTAGTTATATCTATACCCTCTTGAACCACTTTTACAGATATAAGAGACATCTGTTGCGTTTCTAGCTTAAATAAAAACATTAATCTTGGAGAAATGTTTTCTAAAAATTTGGCCTGGCCAAGGGCGCCCTCCCAAACAAGATCACTAAATACATCAATTTCTTGTTCTGCAACTTGTGGTTGCTCCTTTTTAATAGTTTGCCATTGCGAGGCTGTAATGGTCTGAGTAGCCAAAAAGTTTATAAACTCTTGTTGTAAACTATCAAGCTGTTCTTTGGTAAGTCTAGCGTATTTCATGCTATATAAGGGTACTAAAATTTGATAAAAAAAAACCTCTCACATTGCTGAGAGAGGTTTAATGTATTGTAAAAAAAATATTACTTACTTGGTTGTGCAACCACATCAAAGGTAAATGTAGAAACTACATCTCTATGAAAACGAACACTTGCCTCATATTGACCTGTACGCTTGATGATTCCACCAGCAATGGTAATGAATTTCTTCTCTAATTCAATACCCTCCTTAGCAAAAGCTTCAGAAAGATCTGCGTTAGAGACAGATCCAAATAATTTGTCTCCTTCACCTGTTTTTACTACAATTTTAAAGTCTGCTAGTGCAGAAAGCTTTGTTGCCTCAGCTTTTGCAGCATCTATCACCTTTTGCTCTTTGTGTGCACGTTGTTTTAATGTTTCAGCAAGCATCTTCTTTTGAGAGGGAGTTGCCAATACAGCATGACCGTTTGGTATTAAGAAATTTCTTCCATACCCATTTTTTACATTTACTAGATCATCTGCAAAACCAAGATTCTCAACGTCTTTTTTTAATATAAGTTCCATAATCCTATCTTGTTTTTATTTTAATAAATCGGCAACATATGGCATAAGTGCCAAATGACGTCCTCTTTTTACTGCAACAGCAACTTTACGTTGGTACTTCAAAGAAGTTCCTGTAAGTCTTCTTGGTAACAATTTACCTTGCTCGTTTACAAATTTTAGTAAAAAATCTGGATCCTTGTAATCTACATATTTGATACCAGACTTTTTGAAACGACAGTACTTTTTAGCTTTTGACGTCTCTATATTTAGTGGAGTTAAATATCTAATTTCTCCATCTTTTTTTCCTTTTGCTTGTTCTTGTATAGATGCCATAGCTTATAGTGTTTTAATATTATCACGCTTTCTTCTTCTCTCTGCCCAAGCAATTGCATGCTTATCCAGAGCCACAGTAAGATAACGCATCACACGCTCTTCTCTTCTGAAAGCTACTTCTAATTCGTTGATAGCCTCACCAGTTACGGTGTATTCTAGCAAGTGATAAAAACCACTTTTTTTGTTTTGAATGGCGTAGGCTAATTTTTTTAGCCCCCAATTCTCTTTTGATATCATCTTAGCACCTTTAGAAATAAGAATATCTTCAAATTTCTTTACTGTTTCCTTTATCTGTTCTTCAGATAAAACGGGATTTAAGATGAAAACAGTTTCGTAATGATTCATTTTAAAATCTATTATTGATTAATATAAACTCCTAGCATTATGCTAAGAGTCTGCAAAAATACTACATATTTTACAATTAACAAACGCCTTATTCAACAAATAATGATTCCAACAAAAAACAGATAAAGCGCACTTTATTACGATAAAATATAAATAAAGTTGTATTTCATCGATAAAACACTTATTTTTGATGTTATAAAACCCCCATAAGATGGAAAAAACTTTACTTAATTGTGCGGTTGTTGATGATTCTACATTACAGAGGCTATCCATTGTAAAATTGATTGAAAACCATAAGTCACTTAATTTGGTTGCACAATATAATAATGCTATTGAGGCAAAAGAAGGTATCGCAAGCTCTGAGATTGATTTAATATTTCTTGATATTGAAATGCCTATTCTCTCTGGTTTTGATTTGCTGGATGATTTAGTTGAAAAACCGCAAATAATTTTTGTAACGGGTAAGACTAAATATGCCTTCAAAGCTTTTGATTATGATGCCATTGATTATTTGCGCAAACCAATTTCCAAAGAACGTTTTTTAAACTCTGTACACAAGGCTGTAACAAATTACAAACTTAAAAATGAGGAAGGTTTTGATGATGAAGATTTCATTTTCGTAAAAAGTAACCTAAAAAAGCGTAAAGTCTTTTTAAATGAATTACGCTACATAGAAGCCTTAGGAGATTATGTGAAAATGGTTACAGAGCATGACTCACTTGTTGTACTCTCAACAATGAAAGCATTTGAAGCGATTTTACCTAAAGATCGTTTTTTAAGAATACACAAGTCTTACATTGTTAATCTCGATAAAGTGATACGCTATAACAGCAAGATCATCGAATTAGAAAAAGAGGAGCTTCCTCTTAGTAGAAATAGAAAAACAGATCTTGTACAGGCATTGGCTGCCAATAACAAAGATTAAAACTATAAAAAGACCCAGATGGGTCTTTTTTAATACTCGTACTTTTTTTCAAGGTTTAATAGTTATCTACATCTATTGTTAACCGAATAGAAGAAAACTGTTTGGCAGCATTAAAACTTCGCTGCACACTTGCAATGTAATTTTTGGTTTTTTGCAGAGAATGATTTTTAGGAATTTTCACAAGTACACTTGTGATATAAAGGTTTCTAATTCTTGAAACTGGTGGGGCTTCTGGACCAAGTACATTTTCTTGAAGGTGTTGCTTTAGCGCCATTGCAAACCACTGAGAACCAGACTCTACCTTTTGCAGAGCTCTGTCTTTAAAGGTGATTTTTATAGTTCTATAAAAAGGTGGGTACTTAAACTCATACCGCTCTTGTTTTTGAGCTTGATACATTTCTTTATACCCATTTACACTAACTTGTTGTAAAATTGTGTGGTAGGGATTAAAAGTTTGAATAAGCACACGCCCCTGCGCTTTGGTGCGCCCTGCCCTTCCAGCAACTTGAAGTAATAATTGAAAACTACGCTCATGCGCTCTAAAATCTGGGAAATTTAATAGATTGTCAGCATTCATGACTCCTACCAATCCAACATTTCTAAAATCCAAACCTTTAGCTAACATTTGGGTGCCAATTAAAATATCAATTTCAAGATTCTCTAACCTATCAATTAATTTTTTGTAGGCATGTTTCCCTTTTGTTGTGTCTTGGTCCATCCTAGCCACTGTGTGGTTTGGAAATAAGGCTACTAGTTCATTTTCAATTTGCTCTGTACCAAAACCTTTGCTATCTATAGTTTCAAGCCCACAAGCCATACAACTTATTTGCATTGGTGTGTTATAGCCGCAGTAATGACAACGTAGTTGATTTTTGTATTTGTGAAAGGTAAGACTTACATCACAATTTGGGCACTGGGGTGAGTTTCCACAAGTTTTACATTCTACAATGGGAGAAAAACCTCTTCTGTTCTGGAAAAGTATAATTTGCTCATTATTACTTAAAGATGCTTTTATTTCATCTAGTAAACGATCACTAAAATGACCAGTCATCATTTTTTTCTTGTGTTTTTCCTTAATATCTACAAGCTCTATTGTTGGCATTTTTATATTTGAGAAACGCTTCACTAGACTCACCAAACCGTATTTGCCTTGGCTTGCATTATGATAACTCTCTAATGAAGGTGTGGCAGAGCCCATTAGAAGTTTACCTTGGTGTATTTTTGCTAAAACAATGGCACTATCTCTGGCTTGATATCGTGGGGCTGGGTTGTATTGCTTGAAAGAAGGCTCATGAGATTCATCAACAATAATAAGACCTAGATTATTAAATGGTAAAAACAAAGAGGATCTAGCCCCAATAATAATTTGAGCCTTATCCTTGTTTTGCAATACGTTATTCCACACCTCTACGCGTTCATTCACAGAATATTTTGAATGATAAACCCCTATCTTTTCTCCAAAATAATACTGCAACCTAGATATAAGCTGTGTTGTAAGAGCTATTTCAGGCAACATAAATAGCACCTGGTTACCACTACAGAGTTGCTGCTCTATAAGTTTAATATAGATTTCGGTCTTGCCACTAGCAGTAACTCCATGGAGTAAAACCACATCTTGCTCTTTAAAACTTGTATTAATTTGCGCGTATGCTAGTTGTTGAGCATCACTTAATTTCATTAAAACCTCTGCAGATTCTCCCGTGAAATTAACTCTATCTTTTTTGAGATAATACTCTTCTAAAATACCTTTTTTAACTAATGATTTAATTGAGCTTGGTCCTGCACCACTAGCCTTTTGAAGCGATGTAACTCCTACTGCTTTTTTAGTTTGAGCTTGTAGACTAAACAATTGCAATACAATTTCTTTTTGCTTAGGTGCTCTTGAAAGACTTTCAAGAAGTTCAGACAAATATGCTTCCTCTTTATATTGATGAGAAACTCTAATATATTTTTTTAGTTTAGGGCTATACTGCTCAAATAATTCTTCCTGCACCTCTATTACTCCAATATCCAGAAGATCTTTAAGGACTTTTACAACTTGGTTACTGTCTAAAACAGCCCTCACATCATTGATATGCAATGGAGATCTTTGCTGCAACGCCTCAACAACTAAAAAAGCTGCGTCAGAAAATTTTGAAGCATCTACAACTACATTGTCACAAAAAGACACAATGGTCTCACTCTCCAATAAAAAGGCACTGGGCAGCGCTGCTTTAACTATCTCGCCAAGAGTACACATGTAGTAACTAGCCATCCACTCCCAATGTTTAATTTGTTGGGGAGTTATTATAGGAGTTTGGTCTAAAATTTGATCAATGCTTTTGGTCTTATAACCCTGTGGAGCTTGATCGTGTACTTGATATACAATTGCTGTATATACCTTAGACTTACCAAAGGGAACTGCCACTCTATGACCTTGTTTTAAAAAGCCTGCCTCATCCTTATTTACACTGTAAGTAAAGGTTTGCTTTAATGGTATGGGTAGTATTACATCAATATAAAACAATGTAGGGTATGGGTATTAATTTACTAGTAAAAATAAAAAAGCTGCTTGATAATTAAGCAGCTTTTTATTGATTTTATACACAAGTTATAAGTGGTGCAGGTATCTATTACTTGATTTAAAAAAAATCCAGCATACACTATAAAAATAGTATACACTGGATTTTTAGTATAGTTTGAAATGAAAAAGAAAATTATTTCCCTAGCATACCACTTTTAAGGTCAGAATCTGCTGGGATTTTTCCTAACCAAATACCTATTAGGGCTTTTTTGAAATCCATCCCAGTAATGGTTCCTAGTTCTTTGTTATTCTTATAACAGACAACCCCAACCCCTGTTTGGTAAGTAATGTCATAAACATCTCCTTCAACAATATCTTCACTAAAAAATTCCGTAAAGGTTTTAATTTCTGCAGCCAAAGGATCTGTATTACCCTTTGTAGAAGCCTCAAAACCATCTTCTACAGCCTCAGTCATAGCTTCACTAGATACAAAACTAGAAGTAATTACTAGCTGTATGGCTTGATTTTGATCTGCATTGATAATTGCATTTGCGTCTTTGGTTTTACTTGGCAGGTATAGCCCTCCAGAGTATAACTTTAAAAACAATTTAGTACGAATACCAGCTCCATTAAGAACTAAGGTTTCATTATTAAAATCTAAGGAGTTAGGAAGGGTTACTTCGCCAACTTGAGTTTGTGCTGTAGCCATGTTAAGAGTAAGCACTGAAATTGCAAGTAGAATAAACTTTTTCATTTTTGTTTGTTTAAAATTAATATAATTCATTTTGTTTGTTCCGTAAACGTTGTAATGTAATATTAAGCTCGAAGCCTAAAAGTAATAAATTACTATTTATCCAAATATATAACAACATTATTAAAAGAGCCCCAAGAGAACCATATAACTCGTTATAAGTTGAAAAATTATTGATATAAATACCAAAAAAGTAGGTGGTAGCCAAAAATAACAATGTAGTAACTAAGGCACCTAAGGAGAAAAACTTAGATATTTTGCCTTCTTTGGTTCCAAAATAGTACAAGGTTGAAATAGTGCTGTACAATAATACCATAAATACGGTAAGTTGCAAAGCAGATAACCAAAATACGTCTTCACTTATAAAGGCTCTTCCTTGAAGATCTCGAATCCCATACTCACCATACAGTATAATAACTACTGTCACAATTAACGCCATGGCAAATAATACAGAAACTCCTAATGCAACTGCATATTGTTTAAAAAAACCTCTGTTAATTTTTACATGGTATGAATACTCAAAGGCGCTAAAAATAGCATTTACACCATTTGCTGCCAAAAATATAGATAATAAAAACACAAAAGATAACAAGCCACCTCTTGGGTTTATTGCAATATCTGAAATTACAGGAATAAAAAGTGTTGCAGTTTGAGGAGGAAGAAAACCTTCTATAAATATTAAAAACCTAGACTGAAAACCTTCTATAGGAACATAGGGTATAAGATTTAATATAAAAAGTAAAAAAGGAAATATCGCCACAAAAAAACTATAAGCAATTGAGCTTGCCCTAGGAGAGAAAGTTCCTTGCACAATACCTTGGAGATATAATTTAATAAAATCGTAAAACCTTAAGCCACCCATACCAGGAAGCTTAATTTGTTTGGTAAGCCAAAGTACTTGCTTAAGTAAAGGGATTTTATGCAACGTATCCTCTAGGGTGGTATCTATCTTTGGCGCCTGGTCTTGCATTATATCGCTTTTAAACTTAAATCCATGTTATGTACAGAATGCGTTAAGGCACCGCTTGATATGTAATCAACACCACATGCGGCATAGGCTGCAATGGTCTCTAGGGTTATACCGCCACTAGATTCTGTAAGACAGCTATCACCAATCATATCAACCGCTTTTTTTGTGTCTTCAAAGTTAAAGTTATCAATTAGTATTCGATACACACCTTTTGTGGAAAGAATTTGTTCTATTTCATCAAAATTTCTTGCCTCAACAATGATTTTTAAATCAAGGTTATTGTCCTTTAGATATTTTTTTGTGGTTTTTATGGCGGTAGTAACGTCTCCACAGAAATCGATATGGTTGTCTTTGAGCATAATCATATCATAGAGTGCAAATCTATGATTTTCTCCACCACCTATGGTAACAGCCCATTTCTCTAGAGCCCTTATGCCTGGTGTGGTTTTCCTTGTGTCTAGTATCTTTGTGCCAGTTCCTTCCAAAAGTTGTACATACTCACCTGTTTTGGTTGCAATTGCGCTCATACGCTGCATGGCGTTGAGTACGAGTCTCTCTGCCTTTAAAATAGATTGGGAGTTTCCAGATACAATAAAACAAATATCACCCTGACGTACAGGACTTCCATCTGGAATTTTTTGATCAAATACCAGAGAAGAATCTACAAATTCAAATACCTGCTTAGCGAATGTCACTCCTGCAATAATACCTTTATCTTTTACAAGTAAATGAGCACTTCCTTTAGATTGTTTAGAAATACAGGCCAAAGAAGAGTGATCTCCCTGGCCAACATCCTCTCGAATAGCATTAGCAATAATTAGTGAAATTTCTTTATTAAATTGTTCGCTTGAGATCATGTACTATCATTTTTCTGCTAAGTTAAAAAATAGCAAGCATTACTCACCTACTCTTGCTTATTTTTTAGACCCTACAAATAACTAGCAAATCACATAAATGATTTATAATAGCTAACTAATCTTTGTATTTTTGTCAAAAATTAATTGGTTTTAAGTTTAAAAAACAAACGCTACTTCATTTAATGTCAATCTATAAAAAATTTATTGCCATTGCCACTACCCTATTTGGCAGAAACAAGGCCTTTAAATATGGATTTAATATATCTCCGATGTATAGAAGAAGCACGGCTAAGATTCTCTCCATATCTAAGGATATGCTTTGTGTAACCATTAAACTTCCCATTAGTTATAAAAATAAAAATTATGTAAACTCTATATTTGGTGGAAGTATGTTTTCTGCTACAGACCCAATAGCAATGACACAACTCATAACTATCTTGGGAGATAATTATGTGGTTTGGGATAAATCTTCAGAAATATTTTTTAAAAGGCCTGCCAAAGAAAACATATATGCAACATTCCTATTTACAGATATTGAAATAAAAAACATAAAACAACGGGTAGCTACAGAAAAAGAAATAACCGTTACAAAGATAATTTCACTAACCAGTAAAGACAAAACCATTACCTTTTGTGAAGTGCACAAAGTAATATATATCGCTAGTAAAGCATATTACAAAGAAAAAATAAAGCGACGTAACATTTAGAAAATAAGTATTTATGAAAATTACGTTATACGTTATAGGGAAAACCGACAATCTTCATGTGGATGCACTCTCACAGCTATATATACAAAGATTAAAACACTACATTAACTTTACACTAGAAGTGATTCCAGATATTAAAAATGTAAAAAACCTAAGTCAAGTACAACAAAAAAATACAGAAGCAGAGGCGCTGCTAAAAAAAATACACAGCAGTGATTTTCTTTGTATACTAGATGAGAAAGGCAAAGCACATACCTCAGAGGGATTTGCAGGGTTTTTACAAAAGAAGATGATCAGTGGCTTAAAAAATTTAGTATTTGTTATAGGAGGGCCCTATGGTTTTAGTGATGTCATATACCAAAGAGCAAACTCTAAGATTTCTTTATCCTCTATGACATTTTCTCACCAAATGGTACGCCCATTTTTTATGGAACAACTCTACAGGGGCTTCACTATTTTAAAAAATGAACCTTATCATCATAAATAAAAACACCACTACGTTTTAACCACCCATCCATAGACAGTCTATTTTATCTGTAAGCATGTGCAATAAAAGACCTATAGATATTACTCTAGCTCTAGGAAAAAGAAATAGTATCGCATAGCAAATAATGGCCAATGGTTGATGTAGCAGATGATACCCAATACTACACCTTGTCGCATCATAAATAGGTTGTGATAGCAAATGATCAATATCTACTGCCATAGTAGCTAAAAGAATCAATGAGGTTTTTATCCATTTAGGTCTGTAAAAAATATATGCAATAACAATGGGAACTATAAAATGTAATCCATAATGAACTAGAGATTGAAGCATTATTGATTTTTTAATAATTTTTTAATTATAGCTAATTTTTTGTGTGTGTATGGAGCATATTTCAATGAAGATTCATACCAGGTAGGTTTATCAAGTATACTTTTAAAATTACTGAAAGAATCAAAACCTGCTTTACCATGATATCTACCAAAACCACTACTTCCAACCCCTCCAAAAGGAAGATTTGGGTTTGAAATATGCATTATAGTATCATTAATTGCACCTCCTCCAAATGTAATTTCTTTTAGTATTTTCTTTTTAACCTTTTTACTACTGGTAAACACATAACAAGAAAGTGGTCTTTGCAAAAGTTGCACATTAGAAACAGCCTTGTTTAAATCTGTGAAAGTAAGCACCGGTAGAATAGGACCAAATATTTCTTGCTGCATGATGGGATCGTTAAAGTTAACATCATGAAGTATTGTTGGAGCTATATAACGTTGGGATTTATCTCTTTGGCCTCCATGATATATTTTTGAGCTATCTAACAGTAAGGCGAGTCTATCAAAATTACGCTCATTAATAATTTGAACATAGTTGTGATTCTCAAAGCCGTATTTTGCCTTTACAATTTCTGTGGTGGCTGCTTTTAAAAACTCCTCACTAACCTTGGCATCTACATACACATAATCTGGAGCTATACAGGTTTGACCTGCATTTAAAAACTTACCCCAAATAATTCTTTTTGCCGCCATTTTAATATTGGCATCTTTGGTAATAAAAACAGGGCTCTTTCCTCCAAGTTCTAGGGTTACTGGGGTTAAATGCGCTGCAGCTGCTTTGTAAACTATTTTACCCACCGTAGTACTTCCAGTAAAGAAAATCTTATCAAATTTTTGTTTTAATAGCGCTGTGGTTTGTTGCACTCCTCCCTCAATTACTTTTAAAAATTTAGGATCAAAACCCTCATTTAAAATAGTAGCTATTGCAGATGACGTTTTTGGAGAAATTTCACTAGGCTTTAAAATTATGGTATTCCCGGCAGCAATAGCAGCAACAACAGGAGCCAAAGAAAGTTGGTATGGATAATTCCAGGAACTAATAATAAGCGTAACTCCCAATGGCTCTGGGATCACATAACTTGTTGCCGGAAAATTACCAAAATTTGTTTTAACCTTTTTTTTTGAAGACCAACGGGCTAACCTATTTTTTGCTTGTTTGATATCATGCAATACTAAACCAATCTCTGTTAAATAATTCTCAAAGCTACTTTTTTTAAAATCATCATAAATAGCCTTGTCAAGAACCTCAAAATTGGAGTTTAGTAGGATTTCTAAACGTTCTAACTGCTGTATTCTATAGCGAATATCTTTGGTTACATGAGAGTTAAAAAAAAGGCGTTGATTGGTTACTAAATTTTTCATGTAAAACTAAATAGATATTTTATAATGTCTTGTTTAGCCTAAAGATACTAAAACAAAATGTGGTGCTTATTTACCTCTATTTAAAACACGGTATTCTTCATAACATTCGCTGATGGCATCCAGTATTTGAAGATCGCTAGCAGCAGTAATAAAATCACTTGAGTAGGTACAATTATTTAAAATTTCGTCAATATCAAGACGTTCTAATTGTAGAACGGCCATTAATGTTTCTCTATCAAACTTACTAGCTAAGAGATTTCTTATGGCATCATTTTCTTTCATTTTACGAAGTTTCTTCATCTGTCTTGGTCTTTTACCAAAGACATTATACAAAAAATCTGCAGGATTAAACACAGAGCTCAACACCTTATTTAATGCACTGGGCTGCTTGTCTCCACCCTCATAACCACTACCGCCTATGCCCTCGATTCTGTAGCGGTAATTGTCATATATTGGTATGGTACGCGCATCCACCTCAATATATCCGGTTAGGGTAACTGGCTTAACGATTACCTCTTCTAGGGCAATGCCAATTTCTGTCATCTTTATTTTTACCGTTCCGTAAGAAAGCCAGTCATTAGTTACACGAACTCTGATAGATTTAAAACCTAGGTAGGAAAAAAATAAAGTGTCATTAACAACTGCTCTAATCTCAAAGGCTCCTTTTTTGTCTGTTGTAGCTCCCCAAACTTGGTTTAAGTTCACAATGTTTACATTTTCAAGAACACTGTCATCAGAAGCATTCTCGACAGTTCCACGGATAGCTACTACCTCTTGCGCATAGGAGGCTGTAACCAGCACAGAAAATAAAAAAAGGGTCAATAATTGTTTCATAAAGTACAATTACAAATGTACAGATTATAGACGGTAAAAAAATGCCAAAATTTCAAGGTAACTAAGAAACTTAGAACATTTTTAATTTTAAGACAATAAAAAAGGTTTGCTAGAACTAGACCTACAAACCTTTATATATTTAATTTCCTAAAAAAATTAATCCCGTCTTCTTCTTCTGCCACCAGTTCCACCGGTATCTGGTTTAGATTTTCCTCGACGCTTTCCGCTAAATTTAGATTTGTTTCCACCTTCAGAAAAACCAGTTTTTGGTGTATAAGACCTCTCTCTAGCGTCACTATCGCGTCTTTTGCTTCTATCTCCTGCATTGCCACCAGAGCTATCATCTCTACGTTTTGATTTATAACCACCGCCTTTGTAGCCTCCACTGCTTCTAGCACCGCTTCTGCCACGAGAGCCACCACCACCACTTCTGCCGCGAGATCTATCTCCTGACCCAAAACTTCTTTTGCCAAGACCTCTAGCGCCACGACCACCAGAATTTTCAGAGATTTCTACATTTACATTTCTACCTTCTAATTTAAAATCTTCAAAGGCTTGTAGCACCAAATCTTTGTGCTGCTCATCTGTATTGAAAAAAGAAAAGCTGTCTTTTACATCTACTTTATAAACATCATCTTGTCCAAGTCCTAAGAAATCTTTTAAGAAATCTTTTAAACTCATCCAGTCAAAATCATCTTTGTTTCCAATATTTAAGAAATAACGAACACTTCCAGTGTCATCACTATACTCTCGTTGAATACCCGCTTTTGCATTAATATCTTTAGCCTTATTGTAGTAGTTATAAAAACGAGTGAATTCTACAGAGAAAAACTTTTTAATTAATTCTTCTTTACTGAAATCCTCTAGGGCTACATTTATTTGTGGTAAATATGTGTCAATATCATGGTTGATCTCTGTTTTCTTTATATTGTTTGCAAGATGCATTAACTGTTTTTCGCAAATAGCCATCCCGGTTGGAATGTCCTTTTTTTCAAAAGTTTTTTGAATCTTTTTCTCTATGCTTTTTATTTTACGGACCTCGCTCTTAGATACAATAACTATAGATATACCTAGGTTACCAGCACGTCCCGTTCTACCACTTCTATGGGTGTAGGTTTCTATCTCATCTGGTAACTGATAATTAATGACGTGTGTGATGTTATCTACATCAATACCCCGGGCTGCCACATCTGTAGCTACAAGCATCTGTATTTGGCGATTTCTAAATTGCTTCATCACAATATCACGTTGATTTTGACTCAAATCTCCATGTATTGCACCTGCGTTGTATCCATCAGCAATTAGTTGCTCAGCTACCTTTTGTGTGTCTCTTTTTGTTCTACAAAATACCACAGAAAAAATCTCTGGATTTGCATCTGCAAGGCGTTTTAAGGCCTGGTATCTATCTCTTGTATTAACTAGGTAATACTCATGAGATACATTGCTAGAACCAACATTTTTAGACCCAACGGTAATTTCTTGTGGGTCATACATAAATTTTTTGGCTATAGATGACACTTCTTTTGGCATGGTTGCACTAAAAAGCCAGGTACTCTTTTCATCTGGAGAGTAAGATAATATCTCGGTGATATCTTCATAGAATCCCATGTTTAACATTTCATCTGCCTCATCAAGTACACAGTACTCGATTTTAGAAATATCAATCATTCTTCTACTAATCATGTCTTTCATCCTTCCCGGTGTAGCAACAATTACTTGTGCCCCTTTTTTGATGTTTCTTGCTTGGTCTTGAATGCTTGCTCCTCCGTAAATTGCCACTACATTTAGCCCTTTTTTGTGCTTACCGTAGTTCACCATTTCATTGGTAATTTGAAGACATAACTCACGTGTTGGAGAAAGGATTAATCCTTGCGTGGTACGGCTTTCAATATTTATTTTTTGTAGCATTGGAAATCCAAATGCTGCTGTTTTACCTGTACCGGTTTGTGCTAAAGCCACTAAATCTGTGTCTTTTTCAAGTAAAATTGGAATTGCTTGCTCTTGAACTTCAGATGGGGTCTTAAATCCCATATCTGTGATTGCTTGAAGTAATTGCTCGTCTAGACCTAAGGCCTTAAATGCTGTCATAGTAGTATTAGTATAATTATGCGTGTGCGTTTAGAAGCTATCGACACATAATACCTACGACTTCTTTTTGCACTACCTCACCCTGAGGATTTTTTTTAAAGTGCAAAAGTACTACTATTTAATGGATTACAAGCTATAATAGATTTCTATACTATATTTATTGAAAAGTGTAGAAATTTAGTTTATGAGAAATGTGCCATTAATTTTTGCATTGCCTTACCGCGATGTCCAATGGTGCTTTTTTCTTGAAGTGACATTTCTGCAAAGGTTTGGGTTTTGCCATTTGGTAAAAATATAGGGTCATAACCAAAGCCCTTAGTCCCTCTTTGTTGGCTTAGAATAGTCCCTTGACAAATACCTTCAAATAGAAACTGTTTACCGTTATAGTCTAGGGCAATAACCGTTTTAAAACGAGCAGCGCGGTCTTTTATATCGCTCATGTTATCAAGTAACTTGTGAATATTGCTTTGAGCATTTGCTCCTGGCCCAGAATAACGAGCACTATATACTCCAGGAGCATTGTTTAAAGATCTAACTTCAAGACCTGTATCATCAGCAAAGCAATCTAGACCATATTTTTCTTTGACATAAGCTACTTTTAATAGCGCATTTCCTTGAATAGTATCTGCGGTTTCAGGTATATCATCATAACAGCCAATATCTGAGAGACTTACAAGTTCTATATTGGAGGGCAGTAGCGATTGTACTTCCTTAAACTTATTTAAGTTGTGTGTAGCAAAAACTAATTTCATCTTTTGTTGGGATTTTGCAAATAAAAACGGGCTATGATATCATCTGCGCTTCGAATGGTGTTTTTAGCCCAAAGAATTCTAAGTTCATTTTTTTGGTCTGGTGTTAGGTTCCACTGCACATCAGTTTGTTTTAATTTTGTAATTACATGCTGCAATACTATAGCTGCAGATACAGATATATTTAAACTTTCTGTGAAACCATACATGGGTATTTTTAAACTGACATCTGCCTTTTGTAATACTGTTGGGCTTAAGCCGTCACGCTCTTTACCAAAGAAAAATGCGCTTTTTTTTGTTACATCAAAATCATGCAAAGCAACACTTTGATTGTGTGGCGAGGTGGCTACAATTTGATAACCTTGGCTTTTTAAATCATCAATACAGATATCAATAGAATTATATCTTTTAAGATTTACCCATTTTTGAGCCCCCATTGCAATTTCTTTATCAATACGTTTTGAGTTTATTTCTTCCACAATGCTTAGATCCTGAACACCAAACACATCGCAACTTCGCATTACAGCACTGGTGTTATGAAGCTGGTAAACATCTTCTGTAACTACAGTGAAATGACGGGTTCTTTCAGACAACACCCTCTCAAAAGTTTCTTTTCTTTTATCTGTAAGAAAGCTTTGTAAATGTTCAAGTAAATCTAAATCCAAAATAATGATAGCTTGTTTTTGTAAATATAAAATAAAAGTTAGTAAGTTAAAGTTGATCGTTTTTTTGATATGATGTACATTGAGAATATTCATATAAAGCACAACAATTAGTTGCTAAAAACGTATATTTGAAGGCTTAAAATTCTATATCATATGGCAAGCCAAGCACTACAAGCAATTTCACCTATTGATGGTAGATATGCATCAAAAACAGCATCTCTTATTCCTTTTTTTTCTGAAGAAGCATTAATAAAATATCGCGTTAAAGTAGAAATTGAATATTTTATTGCCTTGGTGGAGCTTCCATTGCCGCAACTAGCAGATTTTGATACACGTCTTTTTGATGACTTACGTGGTCTGTATACTACGTTTTCAACAGCAGATGCGCAACATATCAAAGACACAGAAAAAGTAACCAACCATGATGTTAAGGCGGTAGAATATTTTATTAAAGAAAAATTTGAAGTTCTTGGATTACAGAAATACAAAGAGTTTATCCACTTTGGTCTTACCTCACAGGATATAAACAACACTGCCATTCCATTATCACTAAAAGAGGCAATACATGCTTCTTATCTGCCTATTTTTTCTCAGGTACATGAAAAATTAAAAGCACTTTCTGTAGAATGGAAAGATATTGCAATGCTTGCTAGAACACATGGCCAACCAGCATCTCCAACTAGATTAGGTAAAGAAATACAAGTCTATGTTGAGCGCTTAGAACAGCAACTTGACGTATTAAAAAACAGTAAGCATGCTGCTAAATTTGGTGGTGCAACCGGAAATTTTAATGCCCACCTTGTAGCATATCCTACTGTGAATTGGAAGAATTTTGGACAAAATTTTGTGCAACAACAGCTAGGACTTCACCACTCCTTCCCCACCACTCAAATAGAACACTATGACCATATGGCTGGTTTGTTTGATTGTTTGAAACGCATAAACACAATTATTCTAGATTTAGACAAAGATATATGGAGCTATGTATCTATGGATTATTTTAAGCAAAAAATTAAAAAAGGTGAAATAGGATCAAGTGCAATGCCGCACAAAGTAAACCCTATAGATTTTGAAAACAGCGAAGGTAACCTAGGTATTGCAAATGCAATATTTGAGCATTTGTCTGCAAAACTTCCCATTAGTAGACTACAGCGTGATCTTACAGACAGCACTGTACTTAGAAACATTGGAGTACCCATAGGCCATACCCTTATAGCTTTTCAATCTACCCTAAAAGGACTTGATAAGTTATTGCTAAATGAGTCAAGATTTAAAGCAGATCTTGAAAACAATTGGGCAGTTGTAGCAGAGGCTTTACAAACAATATTAAGAAGAGAAGGATATCCAAACCCCTATGAAGCGCTTAAAGGGCTTACTAGAACCAATGAAGCTATAAGCAAAAAATCTATTGCAGATTTTATAGAAACACTAGAGGTTTCTTTGGATATAAAAGACGAAATGCGAGCTATTACTCCAGAGAATTATACTGGAATATAAATTAGATACTTTTTACCTCAACATTGGGATAAAATACATCTTGTAACCCTGTTAGGTTTGATAAATCAAGATTTCCACTCTCTAACATTTCTGATAACTTTAGGACATCACTGGGTTTCATGTCTTTACCAAGAAGTCTAAAAACAGCTAATCCTGTTTGGTTATCAAGGGCGTAAACAATGACCTCGTCTATTGCCGTTACAGAGCCTAAATACATCAGTGATACTTTTTGACTTTTTGATTTAAAACTAGCAAGTTTCTGGTATTTTTCTTGATTAAATATAAGTGATAATCTTGTTGTTTCGCTCTCATAATCTTGCTCAGTACCTTCCTTTTTTGGGTAGGCAACGACATTAATTTTTCTAATAGAAGCTAAAACCTGTTTTTGATCTTTTGAAAGTGAATCAATCTCGCTGAGCATACTAGTGGCTAAATCTATCTTTAAAAACCTATTGTCATCTTGTTTTTCTACAATATAAGATTGTAAAGACTTTCTAGTATCACAACTTAAAAGGGTGAGTAGCCCTAAAGTGATTGTTATAATATACTTGGTGATGGTCATCATGATGTATTAATTTAGGGATATTAATTTTTTTTGTTGATGTTTTTTAATTGATCACTACCAGGAACCTTAAGCTCTTGAGTGAGTTTACCAATTTGTTTTAAGTCTATGGCTCCTGTAATACTCATAAGTACCGTCATGGATTGTCCCTCTACATCTCCATCTAGATGCATTAGAAGTTCACTCACAAGATTTTCTGTAGCACCTTGTTTAGAATAAAATCGAATATTTTTACCATCATCTTTTACTCGCATTAATTCTGATAACTCTGTACTTGAGGCAACATAATTTTTAACTTGAGTTGACATACGCGCTGCAACATCTGGATTATCTGTAGTGAAAATTTTAATGGTTTCAAGATTGTCAACCATTTTTAAATAGTCTTCTACCTCAGGATCTTGTGAGTTTAAATCCATCTTACTGAGCAGCTTGAACATATTTTTTGTGACTACAACAGCGGTAACGTCTTTTTCATTCTCAAAAGAATCAAAACTTCCTTGTGCAGACACTGCTAGAGGAATACTAATAATGGCGAATAGTAAGGCTATTTTTTTCATAATAAAGTGGTATTGTTATTTTAAATATTTGTTTTTATGCACTTGAAATTGATCTACTAAAGATAGTGTTTTAGTTCCCTTGTTTAATTGATTTACCATTAAATACATAAGCTCCTTAGACTCTTTAAAAGCTGTTAAGGCTTCTTTTTCTTGCGCAGCTTTAATGGTAGCTGAATACATAAAGGCTGACACAGCAACTCCTGAAATTACTAAAGCAGCAGCCCTAGTCGTCCAGGGGTGAAAAACCCTATTTTTCTTTTTCTTAGCAAGGATTAAAGAACCCTCAAGTACCTCTTGTCCCGCCTTGTTGTAGGCATCAAATAAAACTACATATGGCTTTAGGCGCGGATCAACCTGATTACTATTAAAATAGACGCGTAATGATTTTTCTTGCTCTAATGTAGTTTCTCCATTAAAGTAAATACCTAGTAAATCTTTTATTTTACTGTACTCCATAATTGTACTGTATTAATAATAAATCTTTTATTTTCTTTCTTGCTCTTGAAAGTGACACACGAACATTAGCTTGGCTAGTATTTGTGATTTTTGCTATTTCAGAAAAAGATAGCTGCTCTACATCACGAAGATGCAATATAACTTTTTGTTGCTCGGGTAAGGTTTCCATTAATTTAAAAAGTAATGAAACGCCGTCCTTTGCTTCAATATGCTTTTCTAAATCTGTTCTGTTTTCAAAATTAGTATGAACAATTTTTAAATTAGATGCTTGTTTTGACTTTAATCTATCTAAACAGTAATTTTTGGTCATGGTGTAGGCAAATGCCTCTGGAGTCCTATATTTTTTTATGGCCTCTTTATTTTTCCATAATTTCAAAAAAACCTCTTGTACCGCATCCTCTGCTTCATCACTAGATATCAAAAAACGCCTAGCAAGCCTATATAAATTATTTTTAATAGGGAGCACTATATCCAAAAACTCTTTTTGATTCATAACTACCTATTAATGCTACATATTATAATAACGAGTCAAAAAGCGTTTTGTAACAGCCATTACTTAAATTTTATTTCTCTTGAATTAAATATAAAGATAAGGCTAGTAAATGAAACTCATTTATCTTTATAGGCATGTTGGAAAAAGGCTTAAACACTTTATAAAAATCTACCACAATAATTTATATAATGTATATTGTAACAAATCATTTTTAGTATACACTAATGCATTAGAAATCAACCCTAACCATTGAATAAAGATCTTGAACATAGTTTTGTTACCCAACTGGAGCAAAATCAGAACATTGTACATAAAATCTGTCGTTTGTATACCAACCATAGTGATGGTCACAATGATTTGTTTCAAGAGATCACTATTCAATTATGGAGAGCATATCCAAAATTTAGAGGTGATTCAAAATTTAGTACTTGGATGTATCGCGTTGCCTTAAATACGGCCATTACACTTTATCGTAAAAGTAAAAGACGTGTAATAACTCAAGATTTTGAGGGGGTCAGTTTTAAGATTAAAGCACAAGAGTATGATGATACCACAGAGCAGCAGCTTAAATTAATGTATGCAGCTGTAAAAGACTTAAACGATATAGACAAAGCATTAGTATTTTTATATCTAGAGGATAAAAATTATAAAGAAATAGCCGCAACACTTGGTATTAGCGAGGTAAATGCTAGAGTTAAAATGAATAGAATTAAAGGAAAATTAAGAAAAGTTTTAAATCCCTAACCCCTATGGAAGAGTTAGAATTATTAAAATCAAAATGGCAGGAAGAAAACCAAAATCTTCCAAAACTAACCTATGATGATATTTACAGACTTTTACATAAAAAATCTGCATCTATTGTAAGATGGATATTTATCATTAGTATCATTGAACTTATTTTTTGGATACTATGTGGGCTTCTAACACCAGAGTCAAACGTGGAGTTATTTCATCAAATGGGCCTCAAAAAAACCATAAGTATTACCTATGTATTTCATTACATAATCATCGGAGTATTTTTAGTATTGTTCTATTTAAATCATAAAAACATAAAGACCACTGCAACGGTAAAAACACTGATGCAAAATATAATCAAGACTAGAAAAACAGTCACAAATTTTGTGATTTACAATCTTGTAAGTACCGCTTTAATGCTGCTGTTTCTAAATTTTTATTTCTTCTCAAACAAAGAACAATTATTTAATTTACTCCTCACATTAGATGATAGTTATCAAAATCTAAACTTAGAAAGTTTTACCACGGTCTTTTTTATAACACAGTTTGTTGTAGCCATAGTCTCATTGGTGTTAATAGGCTTGTTTTACCGCGTTATATATGGTATCCTATTAAAAAAATTAAAAAACAATTACAAAGAATTAGAGAAGATAGAGTTTTAATCTACCTAAATCCATTAAAAACAATACCCCACCAATGCTAGTGAGGTATTGCTTGTATCTTATTAGAGATTGTGTGGGTTAATAACTCCACTCACGTTGTGAGTTTAAATCTTCTTCTTTTTGAATCTCTGAGGCAGGAATCACCTTTAAAAATGAAGGATGTTGCTCAATGGCATATTCTAACTTCTCAACCAATTCTGCAACAGGGATATTGTCATAATCAATATCAAGAGGAGCTTTAATTTCCATAGATTGAAGAATACCACGCTTTTTAATGCGAAGGCCTTTACGGTCAAAAGAGCGTCTAAAACCGTCTATAACAATAGGTACTACAATGGGCTTGTTTTGTTTGATAAGATGCGCAGTACCTCTTCTAATTGGTTTCCAAGGTCTTGTTGTACCTTGCGGGAATGTTATCACCCATCCATCTTCTAGTGCTAGGGCTATGTTATTAACATCACTCATTTTTACTTGGCGGTTTACATCTTTACCTTCTGCGCGCCAGGTACGCTCAATACTTACAGATCCTGCATAGGCTAAAATCTTTGGCAATAAGCCCGCTTGCATCGTTTCCTTAGCAGCTACAAAATAAAGATTGAGCTTTGGTCTCCACAAATAACCTATGTTTTTAATGTTATCATCACGGCCACTTAAACTAGCGTTAAATACATGAAACATAGCAACCACATCTGCAAAGTAAGTTTGGTGATTTGATACAAACAAGACGTTGTTATCTGGAAGATTACGAAGTATATCACTACCCTCAATTTCGAGTTTATTAAAACCTTTAAAGCGGCGATGTGTGAGAGATCCAAAAATTCTGATCAACCACAGTTTTAAAAATAAAATATGTCCAAATGGATTTTTCTTTAAAAGCCCCATAAAAGTGTAATCATTTAGTAAACATTTAAAAAAATGTCCAAAAGCAAATATACAAAAAACTAATGGTTGTAAAGTTGTTTAAGCAACTCTCTTACCTCGCTTAGCATCATGGCGGTGGCTCCCCAAACAACATGGGTATTTAGTATATAGGCAGGAACTTCAATATCAGTTGCATAGGATGTGGATAATCTTCTAGTACAATAAATACCATCATCCAATAAATCTGAAATTTTCACCTCTATTAAGGCTTCCACCTCTGTTTGTTGGAGTACAAATTGTGGAGTTTTATCACAAGTACCTATAAAAGGTTCCACAAAAAAATTACTCGGAGGAATATAGATTTGGGTAAGTTTTTTTAATACTCGGATATCTTCTTGTAGCACCCCAATTTCTTCTTGGGTTTCTCTAAGGGCAGTATGCTTGGAGGAAAGGTCTGAAACTTCTTGTCTTCCCCCCGGAAAACCAACTTGGGCAGAGTGAACACCTTTGTATGTTTTTCTTAAAATTAAAGCCAAATGAGTTTCACCGGCTTTGTTAGGATAAAACAATACCATTACAGAGGCTCTTTTCGCTTTATTTTTTTTAAGTGATTGTTTTGTTAGCTCTTTAAGACGTTCTATGGGGGCCATTTTATAATGAGAAGTCTCCCCTGGCAAGTCCAATTTGGTTATTTTTACAATCTGTTTATTAAAAATAGAAAATGTCATACCTAGTTAAAATACTGTTTGTTTGTGGATCAATAGTGATGCTCTTTATCCAATGTGAAGATACAAAAAACAAAGAAAATGTTTCCTTCAAAAAACAAACTAACCAGCAAATTGGTGATGCTGAAAGCAATTCTAAAACATCGATTATACCTATTGACAGTGTTACAATCCCAAAAAAATTAATAAAAATAACGCCAGATAATGTTGTTTCTTTTTTAACAGCCTATGGAGAAATTCATAAACAAACAAAAGTTGCTTTTACTACCCCCTTCGGCACTATTGTTATAAAGCTATTTAAAGATACTCCCCTGCATAGAGCAAATTTTATCTACTTGGTTAAACAAGGTTATTTCAACACTACTTATTTCCATAGAGTAGTCTCTAATTTCATTATACAAGCAGGTAGTAGTGACAACGCTTCAACTCAAAAACATAGATATACTCTAGGACATACCTACAGAATTCCTAATGAAATAAAACATAATCATTTCTTTGGCTCTATCTCTGGTGCCAAATATTACCGCCATAACGATGACCATAAAACAGAGCCTTTTGAATTTTTTATTTTCTTGGGTCCAAAAAGTTCTACCACACATTTAGATGGTAATTATACAGTATTTGGAAAAGTAATTGAAGGTATGGATGTGGCAACTAAAATATCAAAGCTTCCTAAAGATGCTAAGGAGTGGCCTCTTAAAAATGTAACAATCAAAGCTACCCTACTACCCTAGTTTAATGTAGTATAGATATTAATCAAAAAAACCGCTTTTGGGTAATCCTAAAAGCGGTTTTGATAGTATGAAACAAATAGGTATGGTCTAAAACTTATTACGTTTTCTATCTACTTCTTTTAAAAACACTTTTCGTATTCTTAAAAAACTAGGAGTTACTTCAACATACTCATCTTTTTGAATATATTCAAGTGCTTCTTCCAATGAAAATTTAATGGCAGGAACAATTTTTGCTTTGTCATCTGCACCACTAGATCTCACGTTACTCATCTTTTTGGTCTTGGTAATATTTACAGCCATATCATCTTGACGTGTATTCTCTCCAATAACTTGCCCTTCATAAATATCCTCACCTGGCTCAACAAAGAAACGACCTCTGTCCTGAAGCTTATCAATTGAGTAAGGTATTGCACTTCCGTTTTCCATAGATACTAAAGATCCATTTTGACGTTCAGGTATCCCCCCTTTTATGGGCTGGTATTCCAAAAAGCGGTGTGTCATAATTGCCTCACCTGCGGTGGCAGTAAGAAGTTGATTACGAAGTCCTATAATACCACGAGATGGTATTAAAAATTCACAAATCATTCTATCTCCTTTTGCCTCCATAGAAACCATTTCTCCTTTTCTAAGCGAAACCATATTTACGGCAGTACCGCTCACTGTCTCTGGTAAATCAATGGTTAATGCCTCAATGGGCTCACATTTGGTACCATCAATTTCTTTAATAATTACTTGTGGCTGTCCTATTTGTAGCTCATACCCCTCTCGGCGCATGGTTTCAATTAGTACAGAAAGGTGTAATACACCACGGCCATAAACCAAAAATTTGTCTGCACTTGATGTGGGTTCCATGCGCAGGGCTAAATTCTTTTCTAATTCTTTTTCGAGTCTTTCTTTAATATGTCTTGAGGTAACATACTTTCCATCTTTACCAAAAAATGGAGAATCGTTAATGGTAAACAACATACTCATTGTTGGCTCATCAATTGCAATGGTTTTCATTGCTTCTGGATTTTCAATATCAGCAACAGTATCACCGATCTCAAATCCCTCTAAACCAACAAGGGCACAAATATCTCCAGCTTGTACTTCTTCTACTTTTTTACGACCGAGCCCTTCAAAAGTATGCAATTCTTTAATTTTCGTCTTTTTTACACTACCATCTCTTTTTACCAAAGCAACTTGCATACCCGCTTTCAAAGTACCTCTTTGTAAACGGCCAATAGCAATACGCCCTGTAAAAGAAGAGAAATCTAATGAGGTGATCAACATCTGCAGACTTCCTTGTTTCACCTCAAAAGATGGAACATGTTCTAATACCATATCTAGTAACGGCTCAATAGAATCTGTTTCATCATTCCAATGTTCACTCATCCAATTGTTCTTTGCAGAGCCATATACTGTAGGGAAGTCTAACTGCCACTCTTCTGCACCCAACTCAAACATTAAGTCAAATACTTTTTCATGTACCTCTTCTGGTGTACAGTTCTCTTTGTCTACTTTATTAATAACCACACAAGGTTTTAAACCAAGATCTAAGGCTTTTTGTAATACAAAACGTGTTTGTGGCATAGGACCTTCAAAGGCATCTACAAGTAAACAAACACCATCTGCCATATTTAATACACGTTCTACCTCACCGCCAAAATCTGCGTGACCTGGGGTATCAATGATATTAATTTTCGTGTCTTTGTATACAACAGAAACATTTTTTGAAGTAATGGTAATACCGCGTTCACGTTCTAAATCGTTATTATCTAGAATTAAATCTCCTGTATTTTCGTTTTCACGAAAAAGACTACAGTGATGCATAATTTTATCTACCAGTGTTGTCTTACCGTGATCAACGTGTGCAATAATTGCAATGTTTTTAATTTTCATACTCAAAGGGCTAAACACCTAAGGTGTTAGTTATTAGCTTTTTTACTGAAATATTAGCACCATATCAAAGTCTAATGTTTCAGCGTGCGAAATTAGTGTTATTTAATGGATTTATTTCAACAATAGGGAATTTATATTTTTTACAAAAAACAGTTGGCAATCACATGGTAAACTATTGCATATAAAAACCGCCTTTATTTTAAATAAAGGCGGTTTTATAATAGTTGTAATAAAGGCTTTTAATTATTTCCTAAAATCAAAGGTAATCCTCCTTCACCTCCACCAATTACAATGACTTTGGTGTTTGGAGATTCGCTTAACTTAAGTGTGGCATCAATTCCTTTATCTTGAAGAATTTTATCTGTTAGTGAAGCACTTAAAATACGGTTAGCATCTGCTTTACCTTGCGCTTCAATAGTTACTTTCTCTGCCTCTTTTAAAGCTGTCACTAACCTAAACTCATACTCTAAAGATTCTTGCTCTTGACGCAACTTACGTTCAATAGCTTCTTTAATAGTGTTTGGAAGTGTTACATCTCGAACCAAAACTTCGTTTAATTGTACATATTGCTTTTCTAATATTGTTTTTGTTTCTGCAAAAATTTCATCTTGAATTGCATCACGCTTACTTGAGTACAATTGCTCTGGAGTATAACGCCCTACAACACTACGCGCCGCAGAGCGAATAGCTGGCTGTATAACTCTACCAAGATAATTTTTCCCTAAAGATTGGTGAAGATTACCAAGCTCACTATACACTGGCTCATACCAAGCAGAAGCATCAATTTGTATTTCCAAACCGTTTGAAGACAAAACTTTCATTTTTTCAAAAAGTTCTTGCTGTCTTACCTCGTAAACAAATACCTTGTTCCAAGGAGCAATAAAATGAAAACCTTCACTAAGTGGTGGCTCATCTACAACAACTCCGTTGTCAAAAGTTTTATACAACACCCCAGCCTCACCAGAGTCTATAGTAATAGCAGATTTTGATATAAGTACAATAGCAAGTACGATTATGATAATAATTGGCAGGCCAACTTTTGGTAATTTTTCCATGAATTTTAATTTTTATATGAGTCCGTTAAATTTTCTGATAAACCATTCTATTGAAAGGCACAAAGCAATGAGGCCAAGCAACCATTTAATAAAAATTAAAGGTACTGCTTTTTGCTGGATTTTTTCAGTAGAAACATAGCTTTGATTGGTTATTAATTGATTTATTAACTCATCTATTTGTTCTGGATAATAGGCAGCACCATTTGTTTTTGATGCTAGACGCTGCAAGGATTTACTATTTGCGTTTGAAAACTGCTGTTCTATATTAAATTCTAAAATAGTAAAACTACCACTTCTTGATATTTGTTGATCTCTAACAGATATAATATAACTATAGCTTCCAGCATCAAGAGTGTTCAGATCTACTTCATAAAAATTATTTTTCAATAGTAAAGGATAGGTCGTTGATTTTTTTGTTTTCCTGTTAGCAACAGTTATCTCTAGCTCGGCCCTGGGGTCAAAAACAAAACTTTTGTCAAAATACTGTGCACTAATTTTAATAGGGGTATTGTTATAGTAAAAAGAGTTACCACTCACCTCTAACCTACTACGCCTTTTATTTGACCCAAGATACTGCACCATCTTTCCTATAAAAGAATCAAAATCTTCAAAACTTTGGGTGTCCCGGTAAGATTGAGCCCTCCATTTCCAGAGATCTTCTCCATCCCAAATTGCGTGGCGAGTAGCATCAATTTCTAATGTGGCAAGCATTGGACTCTCACTTGCAATACCATCTACATATTGCTCTAAAATGGTTTGATTGGGAGTATTTATGGATAGTGATCCAAATTTAGTTTGTAAAGGCGGAAAATCTGCAAAACCAATTGGAGAAATCCCAAAAGCTCCATAATTGGTGTTTAAATTTGCTGTTACTCGCTCATTTTGATTCACCACTTCCTTGGTGTAATGACTTTGTACCGTATTTATAAAACTCCAATCTGTGTGTACACCAGTAAATACGAAAGTATTTTTTTTAAGTTTTTGCAGCTGTTTGTAAACAGCTGCAAACGCTCTATTTGGTTGGTATAAAATAATTAATTGATAATCGTTAATTACAGAGGCAGCATCCTGAGGTTTTATAAAAGTAACACTTCGCTGCTGGTTTGTTGTAATTGCGTTTTTTAACATTCCTAAATCTGGATGTAGGATATCACTTACCACAAGAACATTGGTTGTTTGGTCAATAACTTCTACAGCAAAACCTTTGGTGTTATTTACTTTGTTTTTTTCTTGTTCTAAGGCTTTTATAGTTACTGTGTAATCTTGTAGACCTACGCTTTGCGCAGGAAGAGAGAAAGAAACTACATGTGTGTTGTTGGTTTGTGATAAAGATACAGTTTCACGGTAAACTACCCTCCCCTTTTTTGTTACCACAAAATCTGAGGTGACACTTCCTTTGCCATTGTAGCTTACAATTGCCTCTACTGGAAATTTATTTTTTAAAAAGGAATACCGATTACTAGTAAGACTTTGGATTTTGAGGTCTTGATACTGTATAGAATCACCAAGAATGATAGGATATACACTGTGGGGCAATTTTGAATTTATATATTGGTAATCTGCACCAAGGGTTTGGTTACCATCTGTTACTAAGATTGTTGGTGCAATTTGCGAGTCAAACAATTCTGAGATAGAAGTTAAAGCATTAGAAATATTCGTGTTTTTTTTATCAAAACTTAGGGTGTCTAATAATTGGAATTCTGTCCCAAACTTAAAGTATGACACATCAAACTTTTTATTTAAAGCCTTGTTTTTCCTCAATGCCGCAATAACATTACTAGACTGTTGGGCTTGATTTAAAGCAATAATAGAAAATGAATTATCAACTATTACTGGAAGTTTTGGTTTTTCTATAGTGTAGCTCTGGCTATCTAGACTTGGGTTAATTAATAACAACAGTATACTAAATAGTGTCGTAAAACGTAACACGCCAAATATCCAAGCTAATGTGTTACTATACTTTGTTTTATATCCGTAGATAAAAACAGTAACTATTAAAGAAATAATTGCTGCAATTACAATGTAAAGAATAGTTTCTAAATTCAAACTCGAGCCAATTAAGGGTATTCAGTATTCCTAGTTCAAAGGGTAGATTAAGTAAGCATACCTCCATCTACATTAATAACCTGTCCTGTAACATAACTAGAAAGGTCACTGGCAAGAAATACACATGCATTGGCAATATCCTTAGGAGATCCACCGCGTTTTAACGGGATGGCATCACGCCATGTTTGCACTGTTTGCTCATCAAGCTTACCGGTCATCTCTGTTTCAATAAAACCAGGAGCAATTACATTACTACGAATGTCTCGGGATCCTAATTCTAGTGCCACAGACTTAGAGAAACCAATAATTCCTGCCTTTGATGCAGCATAATTTGTTTGCCCAGCATTACCCTTTACTCCTACTACAGAACTCATATTAATAATAGATCCTTTTCTTTGTTTGAGCATGGTGCGTTGTACCGCTTTTGTCATGTTAAAAACAGACTTTAGGTTGACTTCAATAACTTGATCAAAATCATCTTCGCCCATACGCATTAGTAAATTATCTTTTGTAATTCCTGCATTATTAATCAAAATATCAATGCCACCAAAATCTTCTAATACTGCCTTCACCAAATCATGTGATTGCTCAAAACTTGCTGCATTACTCTTGTAAGCTTTTGCTTTTACTCCCATTGCAGAAATATCCTTTGCTAGGGCCTCGGCAGGTGCTGCAGAAGAATTGTAGGTAAATGCAACGTTTGCACCGTGCTGAGCAAATACTTCAACTATTCCTTTTCCTATACCTCTACTTCCACCTGTTATAATGGCTGTTTTTCCTTCTAAAAGCTTCATATGTTTGTTTTAAATCAATATTCGATATTTTATTCTCAAGTTATAAATATAATAATAACAACATTCAAAAGGAAATAATACCCCATTCAAATTCTTACATAAAGGATTTTAAAAACAAAAAATTGTAACCTATAAATAGCATTACCAGTTTACTCCTTTTTTTGGTAGTATAATTGTCATTACATATCATAAAAAAACGTTTGGATCTAATTTAAATCCAAACGTTATATATGGTATTATAAGTGAACTTATTTAAGTACTTCAGCAACTTTTTTTCCAATCTCTGCTGGTGAATCAACAACATGAATACCACAAGAGCGCATAATTTTCTTTTTGGCCTGAGCAGTATCATCACTTCCACCAACAATGGCACCCGCGTGACCCATTGTTCTTCCAGCTGGAGCAGTTTCTCCAGCAATAAAACCAATTATTGGTTTTTTACTACCACTAGCTTTATACCAGTGTGCAGCGTCTGCCTCAAGTTGACCTCCAATTTCACCAATCATAACAACTGCATGAGTTTCTGGGTCATTAATTAGCAACTCTACCGCTTGTTGTGTTGTAGTTCCTATAATTGGATCACCGCCAATTCCAATTGCAGTTGTGATACCTAATCCCTGTTTTACAACTTGATCTGCGGCTTCATAGGTAAGGGTTCCAGATTTTGAAACAACACCTACATTTCCTTTTTTAAATACAAAACCTGGCATAATACCAACTTTTGCCTCTCCCGGTGTGATAACACCTGGACAGTTAGGGCCAATTAATCTACAATCTCTATCTTTTATATAATGTGCCGTTTTAATCATGTCAGCAACAGGAATACCCTCTGTAATTGTAATGATAACTTTTATACCGGCATCTGCGGCCTCCATTATAGCGTCAGCGGCAAATGCAGGTGGCACAAAAATAATAGTAGTGTCTGCACCTAGTTCTGTAACAGCTTCTGCTACTGTATTAAAAACAGGTCTGTCAAGGTGAGATTGCCCTCCTTTACCAGGAGTTACTCCACCAACAACATTGGTTCCGTATTCAATCATCTGGCTTGCGTGAAAAGTTCCTTCACTACCGGTAAATCCTTGAACTATAATTTTTGAATCTTTATTTACTAAAACACTCATGAATCTATTTTGTCTATGTTAATTATTTCTTGAAACCAAAGCGATGGTTTGTCTAAAATTTCAGTTATTAAACAACCAATACTTTTGCGCTGCAAAGGTACTATTTTTGTTTTGGGTAAGAAACAAAGTTTATACTTTTACTTTGTTGTAAGTACCGTTAGAATCATCAATGCTCATAACGGGTTGACTTATTTGATGGCCTCTATATAACTTACCATCTTTTATTTCCCAAATGGCAATAAAATGGGCTATACCAAGCTCTTCTTCTGGATTTTCGATGGTTTTTATATAGTACTTGTATCGTATGGTTACAAAATTCTCATCCTCTAAGATATGGCTTACCTCTATACGAAGCTCCTCATAGGTTCTACTTACCTCCTCAAAGGTTTCAATAATTTCTTTTTGATGCATAATGGTAAGCCCCTCTGTACTATTCCAGATAAGAACTATATCATCATGTAAAAGACTTACACCTGTTTTGGCGTCTGTCACAAAATCTGTCTGATAAAACTTTTTTACTATATTTTTTGCGCTTGTACTCATTATAAATTATCTAATTTTTCAATAATACTTGGTATACGTTTTATAGACGCCAACTCTTTGTGTTTTTTTCTAATTTCATCCGCTGGGGTTCCAAAATATGATTTGTACCCTTCAAGTGATTTGCTTACCCCACTTTGTCCTGAAATTACTGCTTTTTTACCAATGGTAATACCACTGGATACTCCTGCTTGACCCCATAGAGTTACAAAATCTTCAATAACAACACAACCTGCAATGCCAACTTGAGCGGCTATAAGACATCTTTTGCCTATTACAGTGTCGTGACCAACTTGAACCTGATTGTCTAATTTTGATCCCTCTCCAATGGTTGTGGGTGCCGTTACCCCCTTGTCTATTGTGCAAAGAGCACCTATATCTACATTGTCCTGTATTACAACATTTCCACCACTTAAAAGTTTGTCAAATAATTTTGTCCTGTTTTTGTAATAGAAACCATCTGCTCCTAAAACGGTTCCTGCATGTATGGTAACGTTGTTTCCAATTACAGTGTTATCATACACAACTACATTGCTGTGTAAGACACAATTATCACCAATTTGCACATTATTTCCTATAAATACATTGGGTTGTATTATTGTATTTTCACCAATTTTAGAGGTAGGTGAAATTAAGCCTGTAGCCTTTCTAAAAGGGTTAAAATGGTTGGTTAATTTATTAAAATCACTAAAAGGGTCTTCTGAGATCAACAAAGCTTTTCCTGGCGGACAAGCTACTTTTTTATTGATAAGTACAACACTAGCAGCACTAGCCAATGCCTTATCATAATATTTTGGATGATCTACAAAAACTATATCACCTGTTTCTACCACATGTATTTCATTCATCCCTAGTATTGCAAAATTTGAATCACCTACAAAATCACAATTAAGTAGCGTGGCAATATCTTTTAAGGTTTGGGGTGTCGAAAATTTCATTGGTTATTTATGAGTCACCAAATATAAAAAATCCCAACGTATTGGAACATATGTTGGGATTTAAATTACTTTTAAAAAAAAAATTATTCTTTGACACGTTCTTTGTAGTTTCCTTTTTCTGTGTCTACTTTAATTTTATCTCCTTCGTTTATAAATAAAGGAACGTTTACAGACGCTCCAGTCTCTACTGTGGCAGGCTTGGTTGCATTTGTAGCCGTATTACCCTTTACACCTGGCTCTGTGGCTGTAACCTCTAAAATTACACTCGCTGGTAAATCTACAGAAAGTGGGGCATTGTCTTCTGCGTTAATAATTACCGTTACCACTTCTCCTTCTTTCATGAGTTCTGGCTTGTCAAGGGCAGCTTCTACTAATTGAATTTGAGAATAATCTTCTTGATTCATGAAATGATAGAAATCACCATCATTGTACAGGTATTGAAACTTGTGAGTTTCTACACGTACATCTTCTAATTTATGTCCTGCAGAAAAAGTATTGTCTACAACCTTTCCGTTGGTAACACTCTTTAATTTTGTTCTTACAAATGCAGGCCCTTTTCCAGGTTTAACATGTAAAAACTCAATTACTTTATAAATGTCATGGTTGTATTTAATACATAAACCGTTTCTAATATCTGATGTACTTGCCATTTTTATTGTTTTAGATTCAAGTGGTTAGGCTTAATACCCCAAACACTTTATTAATAGTTGATAAAGGGAATTAATTGCTGCTTAAATATCCCTTCATGATACCTCGCTTAGCATTTTTAATAAATTCTAGTATTTCATCACGCTCTGGGGTTGCTTCCATTTCTGCTTCAATAATGGATGCTGCTTGAGTGGTATTATGGTTTTTTTGAAACAAGAGTCTGTATATACCCTGTATCTCCTTAATTTTATCTGGAGAGAAACCTCTTCTTCTTAAACCAATTGAGTTGATTCCAACATAAGAAAGGGGCTCTCTGGCAGCTTTCACAAAAGGTGGCACATCTTTACGAACCAGTGACCCGCCAGTGACAAATGCATGATTTCCAATCATACAAAACTGATGTACAGCGGTCATACCAGCTAGTATTACAAAATCTCCAACTGTACAGTGACCGGCTAAGGTGCTGTTATTAGAAAAAATACAGTTGTTACCAACTATGCAATCATGAGCAATGTGGCAATAAGCCATTATAAGGCAATTGTCTCCAATTACAGTTTTTCCTCTGTCTACAGTACCTCTGTTTACGGTAACATATTCACGTATAGTGACGTTATCACCAATCTCTACAGTAGTTTCTTCGTCCTGAAATTTTAAATCTTGTGGAACAGCAGAAATTACTGCACCTGGAAAAATACTACAGTTTTTACCAATTCTGGCACCTTCCATAATCGTTACATTAGATCCAATCCATGTTCCATCTCCAATTACTACATTATTGTGAATAGTTGTGAATGGTTCTATAACTACATTTTTAGCGATTTTTGCGCCAGGATGCACGTATGCGAGTGGTTGATTCATTTAATTATTTTTTGTTTTAACAATCTGTGCCATTAACTCCGCCTCTGTAACGAGTTTGTTGTTTGCATAAGCAGTACCTTGCATATGAACAATACCACGCCTTATAGGTGTAATGAGTTCTAATTTAAATAGTAAGGTATCTCCAGGATTAACTTGTCTTTTAAATTTGGCATTGTCAATTTTCATGAAAAATGTCAAATAGTTTTCCGGGTCTGGCACGGTACTAAGTGCTAGTATCCCTCCTGTTTGAGCCATTGCCTCTACTATTAAAACTCCAGGCATCACAGGAGTTCCAGGGAAATGACCAACAAAGAAAGGCTCGTTCATTGTTACATTTTTAAGCCCTATAACATGATTGCTACTAAGTTCCATAATTTTATCTACCAATAAAAAAGGAGGACGGTGTGGCAACATTTCCATAATGGCGTTTACATCCTTTAAAGGAGTTGCCGTTATATCAATCTTTGGTATGTTATTTCGTTTTTCGTTCTTAATTATTTTTGAAAGTTTTTTTGCAAACTGGGTATTTACATAATGTCCAGGCTTGTTTGCAATGACTTTTCCACGAATACGGGTTCCTATCAAAGCCAAATCACCTATTACATCTAAAAGCTTATGCCTTGCAGCTTCATTAGGATGATGCAGGGTAAGATTGTCTAAAATACCATTTGGTTTTACAGAAATTGTATCTTTCCCAAAAGCATGACGCAATTTCTCCATAGTCTTTTCAGACAATTGCTTGTCTACGTATACAATGGCATTATTTAAATCGCCTCCTTTGATAAGACCATGATCAAGAAGCATTTCTATTTCGTGAAGAAAACTAAAGGTTCTAGAATCAGAAATTTCTGTTTTAAATTCAGAGATATCTTTTATGGATGCATTTTGTGTACCCAACACCTTGGTGCCAAAATCAACCATTGTTGTAAGTTGGTAGGTCTCAGAGGGTAGAATTGTTATTTCACTGCCTGTTTCTTGGTCTATGTAATTGATAATCTCTGTGACAACATACTCCTCTCTAACGGCATCTTGAGAAACAATTCCTGCTTTTTCTATAGCTTCAACAAAAGATTTTGAAGAGCCATCCATAATTGGTGGCTCTGAGGCGTTTAATTCTAAAATACAATTATCTACCTGTAAACCAACCAAAGCAGCAAGTACGTGCTCTGATGTTTGAATGGTTACACCGTCTTTTTCAAGATTAGTGCCTCGTTGAGTGTTGGTTACATAATTTGCGTCTGCCGCTATACAAGGCTCGCCATCCATGTCTATACGCTTAAAAATATACCCTGTATTTACAGGTGCGGGCTTAAAGGTTAGTGTTACATTTTTTCCTGTATGAAGTCCAACACCCGTAAGGGCAACTTCTTTTTTGATAGTACACTGATTTGGGAGATTATCACTCATCATTTATTTTTTTTTCTAAGGCGTCAAAGCGTTTGATTATTTTAGGTAAATTTTTAAAATGAACATAGCTTTTACTAAAATCTCCATAATTGAAAGAAGGAGAGCCTTGTATGGTTTCATTGTCTTTAATATTTCTTCCAACACCGCTTTGAGCTTGGATACGTACATTGTTACCTATTGTTAAGTGACCAGCAAATCCGACCTGTCCGCCTATTAAACATTGAGATCCTATTTTTGTAGAACCAGCAATACCCGTTTGAGCGGCAATCACAGTGTTTTGGCCAATCTCAACATTATGAGCTATTTGAATTTGATTGTCTAATTTAACACCTCTACCAATAATTGTAGAGCCTAAAGTAGCCCTATCAATGGTGGTTGCAGCCCCAATGTCTACATAATCTTCTAAAATAACATTGCCAGTTTGTGGCACTTTGGTAAATTCTCCTTTTTCATTAGGGGAAAACCCAAAACCATCTGCACCTATAATAGCGCCACTGTTAATCACACAATGTGCACCAACTAGAGTTTCTGAATATAATTTTGCTCCAGAAAACAAAACACTACCCTCACCAATAGTTACATTATCACCAATGTAGACATTTGGATATATCTTAACATTATCTCCAATAGTTACATTATCTCCAATGTAGGCAAATGCACCAATGTATAGGTCTGTTCCAAGGGTCGCGCTCTTTGAGATAAAGACTGGTTCTTCTACACCAGATTTATTCATCTTAACTTTATTGTAATATTCTAGTAGTTTGGAGAATGACTTATAGGCATCATCAACACGAAGTAATGTTGTAGTGTATTGTTGCTCTGCTACAAATGTTTTGTCTACAATAGTAATGGAGGCTTTTGTGGAATATAAATAAGGAGTATATTTTGGGTTTGCCAAGAAAGTTAAACTTCCAGGCAGACCTTCTTCAATTTTTGCGAGCTTAGATACCTCTATAGATGCATCTCCCTCTACTTCACCCTCTAGAATACCTGCGATTTGACTTGCTGTAAATTTCATTAAATTTATAGGGTTTCTATTGTATATACTTTTCACCAACAAGAGATAAATCTAATTGGACGTGTTTATAATTTTTCATAATTACAAAAATAGAAAAAAAGCACAACTAAAGTGCCTTAGGATAACACAGATAGTGTTTGGTCACTTTTTTTGAAAGCGCCTCAATGTTTAATTGGTCACTAGCCTTTGCTACATCAACAACTTCGCCAGATTTTGTCAATAAATTAATAGTGTCTTTATCCATGCGGTAGGCTTGATTAGATATAGAATCACTAAAAACAAAATACGAAGCCTGGTCTTCATTAAGGTTAAATTGCTGCATTACCGATTGAATTTTTTCAGAAATTTTGTGTTTTGGAATTTCTTTTTGCTGGATATCAATTTTCAATAAATCTCTGTTTAAAAGCATAGAAGAGAGCGTTTTTAAAACAAAATCTGTGTGGTATTGCCATGATTTCATAGCTCCTACTATATCATAATCATCAAGTTTTGAGAATTTTTCTAATACAGATGCATCAAAATCCTTAGGTGATACAGACGTTTGTAAAAAATAAGAAAGGGCCTTACTACTCTCTAGCGCCTCTCCATGATGAGTTAACACTTTAGCACGTTTTAATAAACGCATCAATAACTGTTCTGCTACCAAACCTGTTTTATGTAAGTATACTTGCCAATACATTAAACGTCTTGCAATTATAAATTTTTCTACAGAATAAATTCCTTTTTCTTCAACAACCAACAAATCGTCCTTAACATGAAGCATTGTAATTAGACGTTCACTACTAATAGCTCCCTCACTTACACCTGTATAGAAACTATCACGGCGCAAATAATCAAGGCGGTCCATATCAAGTTGACTAGATATTAATTGGTGTAAAAAAGTACGATGGTACTGATTTTTAAAAATAGTCATAGCAAGAGTTAAACTACCATTAAATATAGTGTTAAGCTCTTCCATGAAAAGCAAAGAAATTTCTTCATGTGAGATGTTTTCTACAATACTATGCTCCATAGCATGAGAGAAGGGACCATGACCAATATCATGTAATAAAATGGCAATTAGAAGAGCTTCTTTTTCTTGATCAGAAATCACGACACCCTTTGATCTTAAAACTTGAACTGCTTTTTGCATTAAAAACATAGCCCCTAAAGCGTGATGAAAACGGGTGTGGTGTGCTCCGGGATATACCAAATAAGACATACCCATTTGTGAAATCCTCCGAAGGCGCTGAAAATAAGGATGTTCAATTAAATCAAAAATAAGAGTACTGGGTATGGTAATAAAACCATAGATAGGATCGTTTACTATTTTAAGACTGTTACTCAATTTTAAAAGTTTTTATTTTCAGAAGATAAAAATATGACTCAAAATTAAGCATTCAAAACGTAAAGCGATACAATGCTGTTAAAAATTAGGAATAAATAATATTTGAGAAACATAAATTAATAAGAATTAACGCTACGTTTGTAGTAAATATTACAACACAATGAGCCATATAAAAGTACTTTGGGTAGACGATGAAATTGATTTACTAAAACCACACATCATGTTTCTAGAAAAAAGAAACTACCATGTTACAAAAGCGCAAAGTGGCACAGAGGCCATTGAAGAGATAAAAAACAATCTCTTTGATATTGTCTTTCTAGATGAGAATATGCCTGGTCTCACAGGACTGGAAACACTTTCAGAAATAAAAGAAATAAATGCTTCACTTCCTGTGGTAATGATCACAAAGAGCGAGGAAGAGTATATCATGGAGGAAGCTATTGGTTCTAAGATTGCAGATTATTTAATAAAGCCAGTAAATCCAAATCAAATATTATTGAGTTTAAAAAAGAATTTAGATCATTCTAGATTGATCTCAGAAAAGACAACCTCTAATTACCAGCAAGAGTTTCGTAAAATTGCGATGGATTTATCTATGGTTAATAGTTTTGAGCAGTGGACAGAAATGTACCAAAAGCTTGTATACTGGGAACTTGAATTAGAAAACATTGAGGATAATGGAATGTTTGAAATTCTTGAATCTCAAAAAACAGAGGCAAACAATCAGTTTTGCAAATTTATAGACAAGAACTATCCAAAATGTTTTGACAACACTATAGACCCTCCTACGATGTCCCACACGCTGTTTAGAGATAAAGTAGCCCCACATTTAAAAAAAGGTACTCCAACGCTTTTGGTCGTAGTAGATAACTTAAGGTATGACCAATGGAAAGCCTTTGAACCCATAGTTGCAAACAGTTATAAAAAACAAAGTGAAGACATGTACTTTGGTATACTTCCCACAGCAACACAATATGCTCGAAATGCTATATTTAGCGGTCTTATGCCAAGTGACATGGAAAAATTACATCCAGATCTTTGGTTAAACGATACAGATGAGGGTGGTAAAAACATGTATGAAGATAAATTTTTGGCAGCACAATTAAAAAGGCTTGACCTGCAATTAGATTGGAGTTATCATAAAATATCTAGTTTAAAGCAAGGGAAACGTCTAGCAGAGAGTTTTAAAAGCCATAAAAATGAAGATTTAACTGTAGTGGTATATAATTTTGTTGATATTCTCTCTCACTCAAAAACAGAAATGGAAGTAATAAAAGAACTTGCCTCCACAGATAAATCTTACAGATCATTGACACAAAGCTGGTTTAAAAATTCACCACTTATGGATATCATCCAGCAGGCATCTCAACTTGGCTTCAAACTAATGATAACTACTGATCACGGGACCATAAATGTAAAAACCCCCAGTAAAGTTATAGGAGACAAGAATACTAGCTCAAATTTAAGGTACAAAACGGGTAAGAGTTTGACCTACCAAAGTAAAGATGTATTGGAGGCAAGTAACCCAACAAGCATACAGTTACCTAAAATAAATATGAGTAGCTCCTTTATTTTTGCTAAGAGTGATTTGTTTTTTGCCTACCCTAACAACTACAATCATTACGTAGGGTATTACAGAAATACCTACCAACATGGCGGTGTCTCTTTAGAGGAAATGGTAATTCCATTTGTTACTTTGACTCCAAAGTAATAAAAGTGTAGGAATATTCTCGGATTTATTTTTTTTTGGTTGAATTAATGGGTTAAAAGACATAATTTCTTATATTTACCATATTTTTTTTATGGAAATTACTTTTTCGCTCAATGAAATTAAAGCGGTTGCTTTTAAGTTGATCAATCATTTTTCTGAAAAAACCATATTATTTTATGGAGACATGGGAGTTGGTAAAACAACACTAATCAAGGAGTTAGCTATAGAATTAGGCGTTATTGACACATTAAGTAGCCCTACTTTTTCTATAGTAAATGAGTATCAAGCCAAAGATAATTTGTTATTTCACTTTGACTGTTACAGACTTGGTAGTGAGCAGGAAGCGTTAGATATTGGGATTGAAGATTATTTAACCGCTGGGCATTTTACATTTATAGAGTGGCCACAGAATATTGGAAGTCTTTTATCAACAATTAAGTGTAATAGAGTTGAATTAAAATTGAATGCTAATGGAACAAGAACAGCAATACTAATGCCTGATGGCTAGTTTGCTTTACTATTTTTTTAAATTATTGTATCCAATAGGTTTTTTGTTAATAAATATTTAGTGAAATATTCTCTTCGAAATTTTAACAAAAGGACAACCTAACAAGATATGACGAAGATAATTTCCAAACTTGTCTTTTTTCGCGATAGTTTTGTGGTATAACTCTCACAAAAAAAATATTATGAAAAATTTAAAAACACTTAGTATTATAGCAATCGTATTAGTAGGATTATTTGCAACTTCTTGTACTCCAGAGAACCTAGACAATGATCAAACAGAACAACAAGTTAAACACAAAAACAACAGACCAGCAACAAACGGATAGTAAATCTATTTTTGTTGGTGGGATAGTAACCTTTTTCATAGGTATATCTCCTTTTTTGTTTTACTCTTATAAAAGTTTCCCAGAAAATACTCTCTGGGAAACTTCTTTTTTTAGTTTAGAAACAGCATTTTTTTCTTGGTTTGATTATGCCTGGTACTTGGCTAATAAAATTATACCCTTATATTTACTACTCATTTGGTTTTTTACCTGTAAGCATTGGTGGCATTGGATACTGCTTGTGCCTATTGGCATGTATTCCTTTCAAACATGGGGGCTTATTCAAGAATATGACGGTGTAGATGAACTTGAATTGTATTACGTTTTTCCGATCATGATGATTATCATACCTTCTGTTTACCTTATCCGAGCAAAACTTTTTAATAGTGTAAGAGGTACTGATCTTGAAGCATTTGAGGAAGAACTTGGCGCCAAAAAAACCTTGCTGCAGCAATTAAAAGATTTATTTAGGTAAGTAAAATTATTTATAAGCCTTTATAAATTAGCCTACAAATACTAACTCTAGCTCCCTATTTTCTTTTTTTATGTATTTGTCTAATGTAAAAAGAAGGATAAAGTCCCGTCTGCTTATAAAAAGCCCTTGAAAAAGAAGTAGCATTTGTGTAACCACACTCCAAAGCAATGGCTTTGATAGAATATTTTAAAAGAGTCGTATTTTCTTGTAAGGCTTCTAATGCATAAGAAATACGTAAATCATTTAAATATTGAGAAAAATTCTTGTCTTTATTAAAATTTATGACCCTAGATAAATAATTGGGGTTTGTTTGTAAATCTTTTGACAAACTTTGTAAAGAAACATTTGTTTGTAGGTATTTTTTTTGTTTTTCAAAAAGATCTAGTCTTTTTAAAATATCTTGAATAAGGTTCTCAGAAATATTTAAATCACTTTGCAGGCTAAGACTTGTGCCCTTTAATTTATTTTTTTGTTTGTCAATAAGTTGATGGTATCTTTTCTTATAGGTTTTTTGTTTGCGTATGTACCACAATAACACTCCTGTAAATAGTCCAAATAGTAAAACGACATAGATTATACTTTGTTTAGATTTTTTAATTTGTAAGGCTAGCTTAAATTCAACCATCTTTTTTTCTCTTAACAGGGTGGGTGTTTCTATTTTACGTATGATATCACTCTCAAAACCAAGGGTTTTAATAGTTAATAAACTATCTAGTAGTAATTGTTTATTTAAGTATTTAATTTGGTTTTTATAATCACCTTGATTACTGTAATGGGTTTTCAATTTTTCAAACAATAAATTATCTTGTGGCTGTACATTAATCCTGTCTCCAGTATCAAAAATAGAATCTGCTTTTTTTAAATAGTTTAGTCCATTAATTTTACTGCCAAAGTCATATAGAGAAAGACCTCTAAAAAAATACACATTCTTAAAATTTGAGTTAAATATTCCCCCTGTACTGACTAACGAATCATTGTACTTTAAAGAAGTAGTATAGTTTTTCTTAAAGTAGTAATGTTCCATACTTATCTCGTAGTATAAAGATTTGATATCATTGATATAATTTGAACTATTAGTATTTATCAGGCTTTTTACTATTTTTAAATAATACTGAGTAGAATCACGCTGGCCCATATAATGATGGCATATAGCAAAACTTAAGTAAGAATCTGTTTTTTGTTTGGTATAATAACGCTCTATACTATCTCTAGCTGATTCTCTAGTTGCTTGGTATAATTTCTTTAAATAAAGTTCACTTAGTAATAGCCTATGTCTTTTTTGTTGAAGAGCAAGAGCTTCTTTTTTATTGCCCCAAACAACTTTATTAAATATAAAGCTCTCAAGAAGATATAATTGCTGGCTCAAATTATTGGCCTCTAGGGCATAATTATAAGCTTTGTAGCTGTAATCATTTGCCTTTTTGAATTGATCTAGCTTGTCATAATTGTAAGCTTTTAACAAGTAACCAAATGCGGGATAAGAAATATGTTTTGAAGTAGCTGTTAAATCAATTACACTATCTGCATATTTTAAATTAGTTTGAGGACTAAAAGTTTGTGCTAATCTATCAAAACCACGAGCCATCATAATGGTATCTGCTCTTTCTCGACCGCGCTGCAGGTAAATACTTGCTACAAAGGAAGCCTTTAAAGAATCATGCCTTACTGATTCAAAATAGTCTAGCAAACGCTCATCCTCTAGTGATAATAACTCAATATTGGATAGCTCTTGAGTATATACTGTGACCGAAAACAATAAAATTAATATGTTTTTAAAATACATTAGATTGATTATTAATTTCTTAAGATAAATTTAGTGAAAATCTACATTCTAATTACACTTGTGATCGCACTAGGGGCACAATACACTATAACTAAATGAAAAACAGCATCTTAAGGTAATATTGCACACTATTAATTCAAGAATTAACAGTGCTTTTTGAAGAATACACATTAACACCATTAGGAAACAAACAGATATTGTTAAATATTTGACCCAGCAAATCATCTGATTACTAACATGCTATAACTGGGGAGTTATTTTCATAGAGAATGAAAAGGTGATTTGCTTTTTTATAGAGTAGCTTAAAAAAAAAACGTAAATTGGTGGTATTAACTTTGTATCATGTCAAAACCCACTTCTCCATTTACCAAGGCCCAATTACTACCCCAAGAAGAAACCTTAGAAATTTCAAAACAAAAAGGAGCTTTATACATAGGCTTACCAAAAGAAACTCACGCTCAAGAAAAACGTATTTGCTTAACACCAGACGCCGTAGCAGCGGTTGTAGCAAATGGCCACAGAGTTTTGTTAGAGCATGGCGCTGGCCAACAAGCAGGTTTCTCTAACACTGCCTACAGTGAAGCAGGGGCTGAAATAACTACTGATACTAAAAAAGTATTTGGATGTCCTATCATACTTAAGGTGGAACCGCCCACTGAGGAAGAAATAGCTCTAATTAATCCAAAGGCTGTACTTATATCTGCCTTACAGCTTAAAACTAGACAAAAAAATTATTTCGAGGCCTTAGCCAAAAAGAAAATTACAGCGCTCGCCTTTGAATTTATTAAAGACCAGGATCATTCCTATCCTGCCGTTAAAGCCCTAAGTGAAATAGCAGGAACTGCTTCAGTTTTAATAGCATCAGAGCTAATGGTAAATGCTCAAAAAGGCAAGGGATTACTCTTTGGAAATATTAGCGGTGTACCACCTGTAGAGGTTGTGGTTATTGGAGCGGGTACTGTTGGTCAATTTGCAATACGATCTGCCATAGGCCTTGGGGCAAATGTTAAGGTGTTTGATAGCTCAATAACACGTCTTAGAGAACTACAATATAAAGTGGGCCATACCCTTTACACCTCTACCATACAGCCAAAAAATTTAATGAAATCTCTACGTAGGTGTGATGTTGCTATAGGGGCCATAAGAGGCACCAACCGCTCTCCTATCATTGTTACCAAAGATATGGTTGAAAACATGAAACAAGGAGCTATTATAATTGATGTTAGTGTGGATATGGGTGGATGTTTTGAAACTACTGAAATGACCTCTCATGATCACCCTACTGTTATCAAACATGGGGTGGTACACTATGGTGTGCCAAATATACCAGCTAGATATCCAAGAACAGCTTCTATCTCAATAAGCAATATCTTTACCCCATATTTATTGCAAATAGCAGAATCTGGCGGTCTTGAACAAGCTATTCGTTTTGATAGAGGCTTAAAAAATGGCGTCTATTTTTATAGAGGTATATTAACCAGTAAAGCGGTAAGTAATTGGTTTGACATGCCCCACAGTGATTTAAACCTATTAATGTTCTAGAGTATTTCCAGAGCCTACAAAGGTTTTGAGGGTTTGTACTACATAATCTACTTCATCTTTGGTATTAAAGCTAGAAAAAGAAAATCGTATGGAAGGTTTTTCTAAATCTTTATCTTCCAATATTGCAGACAACACATGAGATCCCCTTGAGCTTCCACTTTGGCAAGCACTACCCTTAGAGCAGGCAATACCCTTTAAATCTAGCTGAAACAGGAGCATCATTCCTTTTTCTGGAGAAACAGGGATACATACATTAAGAACTGTGTAAGAGCTATTTTGATTATCATCACACTGCCCATTAAATTGAATTTCTGGTATTTGTGTAATTAAAGATTCTTTAAAATAATCTTTTAGACCTGTGATGTATTTTTTTTCTTGTGCTAAGTTTTTATAAGAAATCTTTAGTGCCTCTACCATGCCAACTATAGCATATACAGGTTCTGTGCCCGCACGTAAGCCTTTCTCCTGAGAGCCACCAACAATTTGTGGTTTTATCCCAGAATTTTTTCTAACAAAAGCAAAACCTACTCCTTTTGGCCCATGAAATTTATGTGCTGCAACAGCGGCAAAATCTATAGGAATATCAGTAAAATCTAGTTGGTAATGACCTATAGATTGAACCGTATCGCTATGAAATAAACTATCGTATTTTTTACAAAGCAGCGCAGTGCGTTTTAAATCAAGAATATTTCCAATTTCATTATTGATATGCATCAAACTCACCAATGTTTTTTGAGAAGTGTCTGCAAGAAGATCTTCTAAATGTGTAAAATCTATAGCGCCGCAATGATCTAAATTAACATACTCAACGCTAATGCCATGACTTGCTTGCATCTCTTGTATGGCATACAATACTGCGTGATGCTCTATTTTGCTTGAAATAATTCTAGTGACATTCAGGTTTTTAACACAACTTTTTAGCACCAAGTTGTCTGCCTCTGTACCACCAGAGGTAAAGATGATTTCAGCGGCAGAAACATTTAATATCTTGGCTACCTCTTTTCTTGCAGTTTCAATTAAAGCTTTAGATGATCTCCCAAACTCATGGGTAGATGATGGGTTTCCAAACTCAGTTTGCAACACTTGTGTCATTGTATTAATAACCTCCGATCTCAACTGTGTTGTGGCAGCATTGTCAAAATATACTTTTCTCAATGATAGAATATTTAAATGTTAATTAAAATATGTAAACAAAAATACAGATAAATTTTTGATGAATTATACCTCCATCCTAAAGAAATGCGTTACTTTGTATTGCTATAAAACTCTAGATTGTAACCATATGAGAAAGTCCTTATTATTAATTTTCTTTGCCCTATTATTTTTAGGATGCAATGATGGTGATATTATTGTAACAAATTTTGATTTTCAAGATGCACAATTACAACAATGTGGAGACACCACAAATAGTGTCTTTTTTAAGATAAACCCGCAGGTTAACGAAAGTATTTCTTTAAATATACCTACAACCCAAGAGTTATTCATAGAATCTGGCACGCAATCATTTATTCTCAGTAGTACAGCGAGCATCGTAAATTATAGAGGGTTTGATGACAGTATTTCTTCTACTTATTTTTGCAACCCAGTTCCTCCCTCCTCTCCTGGAGTTATTTTAGAATATATAGGTACCTCTGGTGTAGCAAGACTTATATCTGATACTACTGTTGATGATTTTGACGGTATTGATTTTGTAAGCTCTGATGACTTGTTTCAAGAAGGTTTTGGAGATTTTGATGGTGATGGTATCCCAAATTATTATGATTTTGATGATGATGGTGATAATGTATTGACCTCTCAAGAAATTGGTGATGATCCATCAAACCCTAGAGATACAGATCTTGATGGTATGCCAGACTATCTAGACACAGATGATGACAATGACGGTATACTAACCATAAATGAAGATATAGATCAAAACCTAAACCCAGCAAATGATATAGCAACCCCCGGAGGACTCCCCAATTATCTAGATCCAGATACAACCATTAGTGTTGTTATAGAAAACTATAGAGAGCACCTATACAACAGAACAAGTGATGGAACTATTATCATAGATAACTTAGTTTTGGTGAGCTCAGATGCGCAAATCACTATTGAAACCTTAAGCCTTGGTGTTATTGAACAAATTAGAAATGAAACAATTACACTTACTCCAGAGTTTTAAACGCTATAATTTACTTTGGTGTATATAAATCTCTGTAGCACCTCTGCCATATTTCTGAAAGTTTGCATCTTCAAAGCTAACAGCTTCGTATCTTTTTAAAAGATACTCCAATTCTTGTCTTAATACACCAGCTCCAACACCGTGAATAAATACTACGCGTTGTATTTTCTTTTTCATTGCAAAGTCTAACTGCCTTTTTGCAGTAGCCAACTGTATCTCAAGCATGTCATAATTACTTAACCCTCGTTGAGATGAAACCAATTGATGAATGTGCAAATCTACCTCCATTGCTGGTTTTACTCGTTGTTTTGGTTTTTGTCTTTGAGAGTTTTTATGTTTTGCATCTACTTTATTTTTTAAAACCTCAGAGATGTTATTTACAGAAAATTCTTGAGAAGATATTGGGTTTTCCAAAACAACTAGCTCATGCTTTTCATAGGTTATTTGGAAACCGTCAAGGGTTTCAACAACCACAGTATTGGTATTGGTAGAAACAATATGTCCCTCCACGTTATCATCAATAACCATTACAGTATCCCCTATTTTCATTGTCTTATAAATAATAATGTTAAAAGTACAATTTTCATGATATAGACATTGAAAATTAAGCTAGAATTATGCCTTTACCAAAAAAGAGCGAATTTAACAATCGCTCTTTTTTATGTTAAGCCACCCATGGGTTATACTTCAAATTCTTTTAAGGTTTTAATTATAATAGAAATACACTCTTTTAATTGCACCTGTGTCATAACAAGTGGGGGTGCAAACCTTATAATATTACCATGAGTAGGCTTTGCCAATAAGCCATTGTCTCTAAGTCTGATGCATATATTCCAAGCGGTATCACTCTGCTCATGATCATTGATGAGTATTGCGTTTAGCAAACCTTTACCCCTTACCCCATTACAAATGGTACTCGTTTGTATGTACTTATTAAGCTCTGCTCTAAAAATAGTTCCTAAGCTATGTGCATTTGCTGCAAGCTCTTCATCTTGTACAACCTCTAAAGCTGCCATAGCAACTGCAGCTGCTATTGGATTACCCCCAAAGGTAGACCCATGAGATCCTGGGGTAATTACCTTCATGATTGAATCATTTGCAAGCACTGCAGAGACTGGGTATGCACCACCACTGAGTGCTTTTCCTAGAATTAAGATATCTGGCTTCACATCTGGGGTAGCACTACAGTCTCTTTTTTCACAAGCGCAATTACCACAAGTGGCAAGCAATTTACCTGTTCTAGCAATACCTGTTTGAACTTCGTCTGCAATAAAAAGAACGTTGTGTTTAAGGCATAATGCTTTGGCTTCTATTAAATAATTATCACTAGGTACAAAAACACCGGCCTCTCCTTGAATTGGCTCTACAAGAAACCCAGCTACGTTTTTATTGGTTTCTAATACCTCTTTCAAAGCCTTAAGATTGTCATACTCTACTTTGATAAATCCGTTGGTATAGGGTCCAAAATTGGATTTTGCAACAGGGTCATTAGAAAATGATATAATGGTTGTAGTTCTTCCATGAAAGTTGTTGTTACACACAACAATTTCTGCCATATTTTCTTCAATTCCTTTTTCCTGGTATGCCCAACGACGACAAATCTTTAGGGCGGTCTCTACAGCCTCTGCCCCCGTATTCATGGGTAAAATTTTGTCAAAGTTAAAATATGAGGTTGCAAATTTCTCGTATTTCCCTAACATGTCATTGTAAAATGCTCTTGAGGTTAAACTTAATGTTTGAGCTTGGTGGGTCATTGCATCAACAATTTTTGGATGGCAATGCCCTTGATTAACAGCACTATATGCAGATAAGAAATCATAATACTTTTTTCCCTCAACATCCCAAACATAAACACCCTCACCTTTGTTTAATACAACTGGTAGTGGATGGTAATTGTGTGCTCCATATTTGTTTTCTTGATCAATGGCATGTTGAGACAATGTTTTTTGTGTTACAGACATAACATAAAATTTTTAAAAATTAATACATGTTATTCCTACAATACCTTTATTTTCTTGATTACTCAAAAATTCAGCGGAGGAGAGAAATCATCCTTTTGTAAAATTACTAAATTTAAAATGTTTTTTTAAAGTCGTTGCACAATATTAGTAAGTCAATTATAGTATTTTTACACCATGGGTAGAAAAAGATCTCAAAACAGAATTGTATTAGAACATCTTCAGGTAATTGATGCAGGTGCAAAAGGAAAAGCTATTGCCAAGGCAGAAGATGGTCGTGTTGTGTTTATAAATAATGCGGTCCCTGGAGATATTGTAACTGTGCAAACTACCAAAAAGAGAAAGGCCTATTTTGAAGCAACTGCAATACAGATCCACAAAGCCTCAGACAAACGCGTAACAGCAGTTTGCGAACATTTTGGTACTTGTGGTGGTTGCAAATGGCAGCATATGGGATATGAGCATCAATTATTCTATAAACAAAAAGAAATAGAAAACAATTTAAACCGTATTGGCAAGGTTGCGCTCCCACAAATTACTCCAATTTTAGGATCTAAGGAACACTATTTTTATAGAAACAAAATGGAGTTTTCATTTAGTGATAGCAAATGGCTCACACTAGAACAAATAAAAGGAGATACTATTATTGCAGATAAGAATGCACTGGGTTTTCATATTCCTGGCATGTGGGATAAAATTTTAAACCTTAACAAATGTCATCTACAAAAAGACCCCAGTAATGCCATTAGGGATTTTGTAAAACAAACTGCTGAAAAACTAGAGATTCCTTTTTTTAACACAAGAAATCAAACAGGAATATTACGTACTTTAATGCTCAGAACCTCTAGCACTGGAGAGTTAATGGTGCTTTTACAACTCTTTGCCGAAGACAAGGAAAAAAGAGAAGCGCTCCTTGATGCAACATACAAAGAGTTTCCAGAGATTACCTCTTTGCAATATGTAATTAATGGTAAAGGAAATGACACTATTTATGATCAAGAAGTTATTTGCTATAAAGGTAGAGACCATATATTTGAGCAAATGGAGGGATTAAAATTTAAAATAAACGCAAAATCTTTTTATCAAACCAATAGTGCTCAAGCCTTTGAGCTTTATAAAATAACCAGAGACTTTGCAAATCTATCTGGAAGTGAACTTGTCTTTGATCTATATACAGGTACTGGAACCATAGCGCAATTTGTGGCTTCAAAAGCAAAAAAGGTTATTGGTGTTGAGTCTGTACCAGATGCAATTACAGCTGCCAAACAAAACGCAAAACTAAATGGTATTACAAACTGTGAGTTTTATGTTGGGGATATGAAGCAAGTCTTTAACCAAGATTTTATAGCAAAACATGGTGTTGCAGATGTGGTCATTACAGATCCACCAAGAGATGGTATGCACAAAGATGTGTTAGAGCAGCTTATTTTGTTAGGGGCTCAAAAAATTGTGTATGTAAGTTGCAATAGTGCAACACAGGCAAGAGATCTTGCATTATTAGATGATCATTACAAAGTAACTAAAGTACAACCCGTAGATATGTTTCCACAAACCCATCATGTTGAGAATGTGGTCTTACTTGAAAAAAAATAAACGAATTGGAGCTTAAAATTTGAGTACATGAAACAAAAAATTATAGCATTGTTTTTTACCACCTTTTTTCTTTGGGGATGTACTCGTGATGACATTTGTCCAGAAGACACACAGACTACTCCACTTTTGGTGATAAAGTTTAAGGACATAAGTAATCCTACGCAAGTAAAAGCGGTAACTAATTTAAGAATTACACTAGCAAACACCTCACAAACAGAAGTTGTACCCGCCAGAACAGACACGATTTATAAAATACCACTAAACCCCACAGCAACTAGTGTAGATTACAATTTTACAAAAGGATATGATGGGACAGCTCCAAATACAGATGCATTTAATATTACCTATCAAAGAGGTGAAGACATTTACATCAATAGAGCTTGTGGGTTTACAACCAGCTTTACAGATATAGAGGCAACAATACAAGCAGAAGGCAGTGCAAACTGGATGCTTGGCAAAAGTATTAATAATACCACTGTAGAAAATGAAGATACTACCCATATTACTATTTTTCATTAGTACTCTTTTTGCTACTCTAGATACAGTGGCGCAAGAAAGCACAGAAAAAAAACCAGACACCACGGCTCAAAAAACCAAATACGGATTGCGCTTTGGCCTAGACCTATCAAAGCCTTTGCGAAGTGTTTTGGAGGATGGATATAAGGGAGTTGAGTTACTTGCAGATTTCAGAATTCAAGATAGATTCTATCTTGCGGCAGAATTAGGAAATGAAGAAAAAGACTATCTAGAGCCAAATATTAATGCTACCACAAAAGGAAGTTACTTTAAAGTTGGACTCAACTATAATGCCTATGTAAATTGGGTGGGCATGACCAACGAAATCTTTACAGGCCTTAGATATGGGTTTTCTAGCTTTAGCCAAGAATTATTTGGCTATGACCTGTACTCCACAAATCAAAGCTTTCCTCCTACTGTTGTTACACAAAATAAAGAGTATAGTGGGTTAACTGCACATTGGGCAGAATTTATGCTAGGGGTCAAAACCGAGGTATTTACCAACGTGTATCTATCTCTAAACTTGCAATTAAAAAGAAAAATATCTGAAACACAACCAGAAAACTTTGATAATTTATACATTCCTGGTTTTAATAGAACCTATGATTTTAGCCAATGGGGTGTTGGGTATGGATATAATATAACCTATTTATTACCACTATTTAAAAAATAACTACTGCTTTTTTGCTTTTTTACTTCCAGGATACAACTCATACTGCACGAGTTTACTTTCTAATTTTCCGTTAAAAAGCTTAATTTTTTTTGATGGACGCAATCCTACAAATTTAAGTGCCTCCAAGTTTGAGGTAATCATCCAGGCTTGAGAGTCTGGGTAATTTCTTTTTAGTGTATTCCCAATATTTGCATAAAAGCGCTCCACATTATCTATAGATATACGCTCATCATAAGGAGGGTTAAACACCAAAAATAATTGTCTATCTCTACCTTTTTCTGTTTCAAAAAAATCGCGATGCTCTAGGGTTACAAATTCTGAAAGATTAGCAGCAACGATGTTTTCGTTTGCTTTTTTTAATGTGACAGGATCTATATCATAGCCAATAATTTTAAAATGAAATTCTTTTATTTTTTTTAAGGCAGCATTTTCTATAAGCTCGTATAAATCTACATCAAAATCTGGCCAAGTTTCAAAGCCAAATTCTTCTTTATTTAAATTTGCAGGAATATTACAAGCTATCATGGCAGCTTCTGCCAAAAGAGTTCCTCCACCACACATTGGGTCAATAAAATCTGACTGGCCATTCCAGCCAGCTTTTAAAATCATACCTGCTGCCAGTACCTCATTAATTGGGGCCAGAGTATTTGCAACTTTATAACCACGTTTGTGTAAGGATTGTCCGGAGCTGTCTAGAGATACAGTACAAATATTTCTATCTATATGAATATTAATACGCAATGTTGGATGCTCTAGATCAACATTTGGTCTGTCTCCCTCCATGTCTCTAAAGCGATCTACGATAGCATCTTTGGTTTTTAGGGAAATATACTGAGAATGTTTAAAGTAGTCAGAAAACACTGTAGCATCAACCGCTAGAGAGCCTTTAACATCCATATACTGTTGCCAATTAATATTATAGACCTTTTGATACAAGTCTTCTTCCTTAAAAACATTAAAAGCGGTGATGGGTTTTAGAATTTTAATGGCGGTCCTGCAACATAAATTAGCCTTATACATAAAGCCAGTGTCTCCCTCAAAAGAAACATTACGCACCCCAATCTCTATATTAGAGGCTCCAAGCTGCCTTAATTCTTGCGCTAATAGCTCTTCTAGACCATATAAGGTCTTGGCAACCATCTTAAAATTTTTTGTCATAACATTTCATTCAATCTCCTGCAAAAATACAGTATTTTAGCACTGTAAAATCATACAATGCAAAAAGAAGATACAAGCTGGTTTGCCTCATGGTTTGATAGCCCGTATTATCATATCTTATA
>Ga0206127_1000125_pt1 | contig 95667 bp, 105 predicted proteins | sample Helgoland_Spring_6_FD_148646 | JGI IMG/M metagenome (GOLD analysis project Ga0206127, IMG submission 148646) | Pelagic subsurface seawater microbial communities from Kabeltonne, Helgoland, North Sea - Helgoland_Spring_Bloom_20160419_1 | ecosystem: Environmental > Aquatic > Marine > Epipelagic ...
GAAACACTAAGCCCCTTATTTACTCATAGTAGTTTATCATCAGTTATAGATACACTTATTTCAACCTCTAAAAATAAAGTTAAACTTAATACTAAAGTTAATGCTCAAAATATAAAAAAAAAAAAATAAAATAATATAAGTTTATAAAATAAATTAAAAATAATATAAGTTTATTATATTTTTTATTTATTTTTTTATTGATTACTTTTAAAATAAATAAATATAAAAATTAATATAAAAATAATGTTAATACCAATAATAGCTAATTTAATATATAATGAAATATTACCTTCTGGTTCTGGTGTTGGTCCTGATGTTATTAGAGGTGGTGGTCCTGATGTTGGTCCTGATGTTGGTCCTGATGTTGGTCCTGATGTTATTCTAGGTGTTGGACGTGATGTAAATACTGGTGTTAGGGTTGGACACTTCATATCTAATATACCATAATTTTTAGTATCCTGTAAAGACATATTTTTAATTACACATTGTAATAAATTATTCCAATTAGATAAGTTAATAGAAAAATTTTTACAACCTGAAAACATGTCTGTAGCAGATGTTAATTTTGTCATATTATAACTCCAATCACTAATATCTTCATTAAAAAAATTACAATTTGCAAACATATAATTTGACGATTTTAGATTTTTAAGATCCCAATTACTAATTCCATAATCTTTATTCGTTCTATCTCTATAAAACTTGTATTGATCAGTTAACATTGGATTACCATCTTTGTTACAACATTCACCGGTAAATTTAATTTGTTTTGGAACACTAAACATATAATCCATATTTGTAACGTTAGATACATCCCAATATTTTAAATCGATTTTTCCTTCTAATCCACCATTTGGAATATAATTATTATTATATTTTGGCGACAAGGTTGGTAAGTTCGATGGATAAGTGGGTAAAGGAATTTTGTTAAAATCAGATTGATTCAGTGTTCCTATATATTTTAAATCTTGGAATAAACCAGTCATATTTGTTACATTAGATACATCCCAATTTTCATATATTTTTTTATAAATATCAGCTTGAATAAACATTTTTAATTTTTTACTTATTTCATTTTTATTAAATAAATTAGATAAATCCGTAGCTTTTATAATCCAACTAAAATCTGGACCAAGCATTATTCTTGAATATTGTATATAATCAATATTTATATTATAAATTATTTTTTTATTTTCATTTTCAGCATCTTCATCATCTTCTTTTTCAATTATATAATTTTCTAATACTTTTCTAATATTTGTAACATTATCTAATTTGAGTTCAGATGGTGGTGTCGTTGGTATTGTCGTTGGTAGTGGTGCTTCGATTTTTTGTATATCGTAAGGATTTTTTTTATAAGTAGTGCCATCAAATATAGCTTTACTATAATAATGATTGTTCCAATTTTGATTTGGAAAATCCTTATAATTTTCATTTATTATATCATATCTAGTTTTTATCATGTTTAAATTCGGACTTATATTACTTGAATATATTTTTGATTTCTCATTATTTGTTTGTATAAAACTAGGAATATAATATAAACCCCAATTATTACAATTATGAAACATATGATAAATCTTAGATATACCTTTTTTATTTTGTCTTCTAAAAAAAGGTATAACATGTGATACAGGTTTATCTAATAATATCTTCCAACTTTTATCCCAATCTTCAATATTTTGGTTAAAGGCTGTTCCACTAAACATTTCAATAAAGTTAAAATTTTCATACAAATAAAATGTCGAAAATTTTTTTTTCATATCCATTATATTTTTTAAATTAATTTTCCATTTTCCTAAATTTAAATTAAAATGCCTACAATCTTTAAAACATTGATGAAAATTATATACATGCAATACATTCCAATTATTTATATCTCTAATTCGATTCCATTGTTCTTTACTTGCATTCCTAAAAGGATAAAATAATCTGCTAAAATCATATATCTTTGATATATCCCAATCTCCTATTTTTCCATATTCACATTCAATGCTTCTCCTTGATTCTTTTGATTTGAAAATATAATGAGTAATCTTTTCCTGCAATATTTTTTTATTTGGTATTATTTTTTTTTTTAATTTATTATTACATCTATCTGTATTTTGAGTTATATCTGGATTTTGAGTTATATCTGGATTTTGAGTTATATCTGGATTTTGAGTTATATATGGATTTTGAGTTATATCTGGATTAAAATTTTCATTAATATTCATATTATAAATTAATATTAGAAATTAATTTAAAATAATTGAAATTTTATTAATTAATTCTGGAATATTTTTATTTAATATAATATAATTATAATTTTTACCAGTTATTAATTCGATATTATTACCATATTTAGTTATTTTATATTCTTCCTCATTTAAATAATCTGTAAAAGATGGAAATACATCTAAATCAATATACTTACGATCATATGATACAATTCTAGTTATAATATTATTTTTTTTAAATTCTTTAGATTTGATATTATTTTTTTTAAAACATTTATGTTTATTATTAATTATTTCATAATATAAATTATTATTTTGATATATTTTTTTTTTGTAATTCCTTTATTTTCAAAATTTTTATTTAAATAATTAATTAAATTGTCATTTAATATATCAAGTGATATAATATTATCATTGATATACTTTCCAAAATAAATAGATACACAATTACTTAAATTTTGAGTCATATTTTGAGTCATATTTTATATAATAAGGTTATAAATATATCAATTCAATTTTTTAAGTTAAAATTAAAAAATTGAAAATATGTTTAAAAATAAGGATAGAAATAAATTTAATATGACTTTTAGAGATAGCAGCAATCAAAAATTAAACGATATATTAAATAATGAAAAATTATCAAATGAAATAGAAAAATCAATATACAATTCATGTATTGCATATTCAAATCAAAATAATATTCAAAAAAAATGGGATAACTCCATATTTAAATCATTATACAATGATAAAATTAGACATATTTTAATTAATTTAGATCAAGATTCATATATTCAAAATAATTATTTTAAAGAAAACTTATTAAATGGTAACATTAAATCTAGTGAAATTTCAAATTTAGAACCAAGTGAAATTTACCCTGAAGTATGGAAAAGTATTAAAGATAAAATAGAGTTACAAGAAAAAATTGCTGAAGAAACTAAGAATATGGCCACTACTGATATGTTTAAATGTGGTAAATGTAAGCAAAATAAAACAGTATATTACAAAATGCAAACTAGGTCAGCTGATGAACCGGATACAACGTTTATTACATGTATAATTTGTAATCATAAATGGAAAATGAACTAAAAATAAATTGATTTTTAAAATTATTTTTTTATTAAAAAGTAAAAATAAATGTCTACTATTAGAATTCGGGGTAATAATAAGGATATTGATATTAAAAGTATAGTATATGAAAATCCTAAAATAATTAAACAAGTGATTTTACCTCAAGGTGAATTTAAAAAAAATGAAATAACAGAAAAAAAATACTTTACTAATATAACAATTCCAGGTTTTGATGTTGAAATTGAAATTTTTGGTTCAATAAAAAATAAAGATGGGGATATATATTATAAAAACTATAAAATAAACAATGTTGTTTTTAATTGTGAAGATAATCCTACAACTACAATGACTTTTGAAACTGATATTAAAGATATTTATAAAATTAAAATTATTAGTCAAGAAAAAAGTTATGGTAATGCAATTAATCCTGGTAAATTAATTCAAAAAATTTTTAATATTGATTATAAATTTAGGTTATATTCAGAATCCTTAGAAAATAAATCACAAGTATTAATCTTAAAATCAGATTTCTCTTCTAATATTAATATTAATTTAAGCAGTGACAATGATGAAGACAATAAAAATATCATAATAAATCAGTCTGAAGAAGATGATGAAGATGATGAAGATGATGATGAAGATGAACTACAAAGTGATAATGAAAATTAAAAATATTTTTTTAAATCAGAAAAACCTCCTATAAATTTTCCTTTTTTAAATATCATCGGATATAATTGATATTCTTTAGTTAAATTAGATAAACAACTGTTAACATTAGATAATTCTGAAACATCATGTTCTACAAATTTTTGTTTTTTTTCTTTAAGTAATGATTTGGCTGCTTTACAATATCCACACCATCCTAAAGTATAAATAGTCCAGTTATCATCTTCTGGTAATGGAACACCTTTACATTTATTATTTTTCTTTTCTCCGCCAATTTTAAATTCTTGTGATTTTTCCATCCATATATTATAAGTGGATTTACCTTTAATAATTCTTTTTTTAGTAATTGGATCAACTGTTGGATTTTTAAGAAACATTAAACATTGTTTTTTAGTAATTTTATTACTCATATAATATATAATATAATAAGAAAAAAAATAAAACATTAAATTCTTTTCGAAATTAACCAGCATGAAAATTTCCTATTAATACTCCCGATACAGATTTTAATGAACTTAATTTTTCACATTTAGATAATTTACTATTTAGCCAAAAAGGATCTTCAGATTGATATTTAAATATTTTAAAATATTTTAAATTTCTAGACTCATCACCACATATTTTATGTGCAAGTTCGCGTGCTTGAGATTCATTTTCAGCATTTACAACACAAGAACTAAGAATATCATATTTTATTACATCTAAAATTTCTGATTGTCCTTCAACTGTTGGACTCAAATAGTAGAATTCCATTTTAATTATTAATTTTATGTATATATTAATTTTATAATAAAAAAAATTAATTTGTTTTTATTTTAATTAAATAAATTACCAAACTTTGAAACTGGATCATGAACACGAATAAATTCATCATACAATGTTTCCTTTCTTCTTTGTAATATTTCATCTAAATTTATACCATCTATTTTTAAAATATTTTTTAAAATAAGTCCAGATAAAATAGTGTTATAAATTTGATCTGGATCAAAATTTTTAGGTGATTGTTCTGATATAAAAAATTCCATACAAATTCCATTTAAATTATCATTAATAATCATAACATCATTCGGTATAGTAGTATCATAACCCAAATCATTAACTAATTTTAAGTAATCTAGAATTTTTATTTTAAGAGGTATAAATTCTATAAATTGAATTAGACCATGACAATTGTTTTGATTAAGGTTTAAGAACCATTGTTCAAACAATTTATTCAAGTTCTCTTCCATTGTTAAGTATTTTGTATATATTTAAAAAAAAAAATCAATTTTATTTATTTAAAAGTAATATATTATATTTTTTTAGAAACTTATATTATATGAAAGAAGTTCAAAGTTTGTGGATAGGAAGTAAATTATCTAATTTAGAAATTTTATGTATTAATTCTTTTTTAAAAAATAAAATAAAATTTAAATTATATTGTTATCAAGAAATTGAAAATTTACCTATCGGTACAATAGTAGCTGATGGTAGAGATATCTTACCTGAATCTGAAATATTTTGTTATCAAACAGGTAAGGGTAAAGGATCTTTTTCAGCATTTTCTAATTTATTTCGATATTATATGTTATATTTAAAAGGAGGTATTTGGGTAGATATGGATTTAATTTGTTTAAAAAATTTTAATAGTTCTAATGAATATATGTTTGCTTCAGAACAATCAGATAATGGAACTAACATAGCATCTTGTTTTATAATGTGTCCAATAAAAAGTGAAATTATGAAATATTGTTATGAAAAAAGTAAAAAAATTGATAAACAAACATTAGAATGGAGTGTAATTGGACCGAAATTATTATCACAAGGTATAAATAAATTTAAATTAAATAAATATATAAAAAAATATCAAACATTTTGTCCAATTAAATTTAAACATTGGAAAAAAATTATTGAATCTAATCAACATTTTAATTTAGATTATTCTGTAGCTATTCATTTTTGGAATGAAAAATGGAGACGTGGAGGAGTTAACAAAAATGACAATTTTGAATCGAGTTGTTTGTTCAATCAATTAAAAAATAAATATTGTAATAAATAAATGACCAAAATTTTAATAACTGGAGGAAGTGGACTTGTTGGACAGGCAATTTTTAATTTAATTGACAATAAAAAAAATTATATTTTTGCTGGATCAAAAGATGGTGATTTATCTAATTATGATAGTTGTTATAATTTATTTCAAATTCATAAACCAACACATGTAGTTCATCTAGCCGCTTATGTCGGAGGTTTATTTAAAAATATGAATCATAAAGTTGATATGTTTGAAAAAAATTTAATGATTAATTATAATGTTGTAAAATGTAGTCATATATTTAAAGTTAAAAAATTTATTGGTTGTTTATCAACTTGTATTTTTCCTGACAAAACGACTTATCCTATAAATGAAAAAATGTTAAATTTAGGTCCACCTCATAATAGTAATGATGCTTATTCTTATGCTAAAAGAATGTTAGATATGCATTGTCAGAGTTATAGACAAGAATATAATGATAATTTTTTTTGTATTATACCAACAAATATTTATGGTCCAAATGATAATTTTAATTTGGAAGATAGTCACGTCATACCTGGATTAATTCATAAATGTTATTTAGCCAAAAAAAATAATAAAGATTTTATTGTTTCTGGTAGTGGAAAACCTTTAAGACAATTTATTTATAGTTATGATTTGGCTCGAATTATAATTTGGTTAATTAATAATGATGAAATTAATCAAAATATTATTATCTCTCCAGATGAAAATCAAGAAGTGACTATTAAAGAAATTTCTGAAATAATTGCATCAAATTTTAATTATTTAAACCGTCTTAAATTCGATCTAACTAAAAGTGATGGACAATACAAAAAAACTGCTGATAATAAAAAATTAAAAAAATTTTATGGAGATTTAAATTTAGTAGATATTAAATTAGGAATTTTAGAAACAATTAAATGGTTTTGTAATAATTATGAAAATTGTAGAAAATAAATAAAATAACAATATTTATAACTATCTAAACCAATCCGGATCCATAACCATGTAATCACATTCGTTAACTACTTCATCTTCTTTCTGATTATCAATTGAGAAAATTGATCTAATTCCTGGGTTATTCAGAATTTCTATCCAAGTAATATTCACTTCCAATGTATCATTTGTAAAGTTATCAATGAATTCACTAATTGAACTCATAATTGTAGATTCGTCATTGATCTTGATACCCTTTACTTGATAATTTTCAATGTCTAAATCACGAAATACACGATACTCCTGCTTAGAAATGTGATCCAAAACGTATTTTTTATTGATAGTAGTCTTCTGAATCTCAATGTGGTACTTTCCCATTTCATCTTCGGTAGGTTGTAGAAGTTTTTGTGTTAAAAAAATTCTTTCCATTGAACTTTCTATAAGAGAACTTTGACTTGTCTCTTTTTTAATTTTTGGTTTGGGGTCTCCATGGCAAAATGTTAAACCACGCATCTTAAAGAGTTTATACTTTAAGTTTAATTGTATTTCATATATATTAAAAAAAAATACTTTTAAAAAAAAAAAAATCAATTTTTTAATTGATCATTAATTTTTTTTACCTTATTAGTAATTTTTTTACTTAATTCGGAAGGTATCATTGTTAAATCAATTAATAATTTATTCATTAAAAATCTTTGATTAATAGTTTGATCTAATAATAATTTATTTAATTCTTCCTGATTATATAATAGTTTTTCTCCAGTTTTTTTTCCTACTTTAGGTTTTATTGCAGGTATATTATCAGTTTTATCTCCAGTAATAATTTTTAATTTTAAATCCATATCAGCACTAATTTTAGGTGCTACTTCTTTCATTTTTAAATCATATATTTTAATTTTATCATTTACAAGTTGAACTAAATCGGTATCACTACTAACAATAAAAACGTTATGACCTTGCAAACTAAAATATCTTGCTGCAATAGCAATAATATCATCAGCTTCTGCTGTATTTTCTTTGATAGTTTTTAGTTTATGTGTTTTAAATAATTTAGGTAAAAATTCATTATAAGTAAAAGTAAATACTTGATCTGATTTACAAGTTATATTTTCATTTCTACCTGCTTTATATTCTGGGTATAATTTTGTTCTCCAAACATTTTGAGTTGCATCATCCTGTGCCCAAATTATTTCATCTATCTTAAATTTTTTTATATGTTTTTCAAAACCTTTCATAAACATTTCTTGATATTTTTCTTTAAAAATAGAGTTATCTAACCATCTATCATCATTTATTTTTACATATTCTTCAGCATGGGCTAAGGAAAACCATCTTTTGGTGGCATTAAATCTAAAAAATACAGTATAACAAGTATCAACTAGTAAAATATTTTTCATAATTTAATTTAATATCTATTTATTATTTCTAAATAATTTCAATTTTTAAAAAAAATGTTATTAATATATATATATATGAACTATCTTAATATTTTAATTTTGTTATTAATTTTACTATTAATATATAAGATATTTTATCCATTACATGAAAGTTATAGTAATATATCTATAAAACCTAAATTGTATGGAACTAAATATGGTGGATTTTTTCTGCCATCAAATATTAAACCTAAAAAAACTAATATAATTTATTATGGTGTTGGTGTTGGAGAAGATGTATCATTTGATGTAATTATATCTAAACTTTTTAATTGTAATGTTTACTTAATTGACCCTACACCTAAAGCAAAAAAACATTATGAAAAATTAAACACATTTCTAAACAATAATAAAGTATCATACTTAAAATCAGAAGGAGGTGGAGATAAGAATTATTGGAATATAATTCAAAATAATAAAATAGATACAGTCAAATTAAATTTTGATTTATGTGGAATAGGAACAAAAAATGATTTGATGAAATTTTATATGAATAAAAATCCAAATTATGTGTCTGGTAGTTTTAATCCTAATATGAGTTTTGTAAATAAAAATAATTATATAGATGTAAAAATTAAAACTATTGATAGTATAATGAAAAAATACAATCACAAACATATTGACATATTAAAATTAGACATAGAAGGTCTTGAAATTGATGTTCTAAATTATATATTTGATTTAAATATTTATCCTGATGTCATTTGTGTAGATTTTGATAGTGTTAGAGAAGGTAAAAATTTAGATAAATTTAATTCTCTAAAAAAAAGAATGCAGAAATATAACTTATATTTTAACGATAATTATGATATCACATTTATAAAACACGACCAAACACTATTTTAAATTGTAAACATTTATTAATTATATAGTTATTACATATAATTATTATGATACCAATAATCCATATTTAATTTATATTTTTCATAATTATTTAAAAATATATTGGTTATTAAATAATTTCAATTTTAAAAAAATGTTATTTAAATATATATATATATGAATTATCTTAATATTTTAATTTTGTTATTGATTTTACTATTAATATATAATATATTTTATCCATTACATGAAAGTTATAGTAATATATCTAATAGTGAATTTAAAATAGTTATGTTTTTAACATCCGGATTATGTGAAGAAGCAGAAAATTGTATTACAACATTAAGAAAATTAAATTTATGTGATAAGTTAATAGTATATACACTAGATGAAAAAGCTTATTATTGTATGAGTAAATTAGGAGTAAATGTCGTTAATAAAAAAACTAATTTAAAACCCGAGGCAAATTTTGGTACTAAAGATTTTTATGAAATTATGTATTCAAAATTAGAAATAATTGAAGAATGCTTACAAAAATATAAATGTACTATCTTATATACAGATACTGATATAGTTTTCTTAAAAGACATTTCTTCAGATATAACTAAATTTAATATAAGTAATTATGATATTATATTTCAAAATGATACTGGAGGATTTAATGATAAAGATAAACATATGATGTGTGCTGGATTTTTTACTGTTAAATATAATAATAAAGGTTTAAATTGTTTGAAATATGCTAAAAAACTAATGAAAGATAATTGGGATAATAGAAAATGGGATAATGGAGGAGGAGCTGACCAAAAAGCCATGAATATAGCAATTAGTAAAAAGAAATTAAAAGTTGATACATTTGATTTAATGGATTATGCTAATGGTGCAAGGTATTTTAAACATCATAATAAATTTAAAAATTATACTCCAAAAATAATTCATAATAATTACATAATTGGCACTAAAAATAAAGTTAAAAGATTTAAAAAATATAATCTATGGTTTGTAAATAAAGTTGAACCATTTACTAATATTAATTAGTAGATATATGGAAATAAAGAGTTTATGTAAATGTAATTAATAGTAAAAATAATTATGTTTGAGTTAAAAGTATTATTATATGATAGTTCTACATTACAATCAATTAATTGATAAAAAACATTATTAAAAAATAAATAAACAAGAGGATATACCATATGTAATTAATAATTATAGTTAAGAACATTGGTAATAATTTTTAGAAGTATTTGGATAATAATTTTTAAAAATAAATATATATGTATAATTCGTATTTATACAAACGTATCGATAATAAAATTTTATCATTTTATCACTTACATAAATTTATATCACCATATTTCTTATCTCTCAAACAGTTGTGGAATGTATATTTTATAATTTAAAAACATAATTATTTATATTATAAAATAATGAAATTAACAGATCAATTAATAAATAATTATTTTTGTTGTGATAATAATTTAAAAATATTAATTGAATGGTTTCAATCTACTAATAAATTAAAAAAAGTTATTTCCTATGAAATATGTAGAGACTTAGTAAAAAATATAAAACGTATAAATGATATTAGAATAATAAAAAATAAAGATAAAATAATTTTAAATTCTCAAAAAGAATATTTAAAAGAGGAAATATTAAATTTAATCAATAATAAATATCATTTTAATAATTTTAAAATAGATTATAGTAAAAATTTAAAATGGTTATTATCTGCATATTTTTGTCTTTTTGATGAATATACAATTTTACAAGATTTTACATCACAAAATAAAGTATCAGGAATTAAAATTTGGACAATGGTTGCATATTTAAATAACTGTACAAGACAACAAGAAAATTATACATTTTTTAGAAGAGATTTTAATAATGATGTTTGTAATTATATTGCTAGAATTGTATTATCAGAAATTGATATAGATACAAGAGAAGAATTAATTTCTGGTATAGAAAATCGTGAAAATATTAATTTATTAAAAGCATTATCAAACTTTTGTCCGCCATTTTTTGTAAATAAAATAATTTACGTCTTAGATCAAAATGCAAATGAAATTAGTAATAATTTAACTAAAGATAATGAATTATGGTATCACTATTATTTAATAAAATGTATTGAAAGAATAAAGACTTTAGATAACACAGATGATTTTGATTTTGAAGGGGTATGTATTTCATTATTGAAATATGTTAATGGATTAAATCATGTTTCGGATCATGGTCCATGGGTTTCAGTTAAAAATAAAGTTTTAAGTGTTTTAGAAAAATATACAAATGATATTGAAAATTTAAGTATTAATAATCTTAATAATTTATTAAATAAACCAAACTATGAAACAATTTTAAAATCATTTAAAATATTAGAAACTAGTCTTGGATTAGAAACTGCTTTAAAATCAATTATAAAAAATTTTAATACTACATATCAAAGTTATATTAATAAAGAAGAATATTTAATAATGACAAGTAATGCTTTAAAATGGTTAAATAGAAAAGATAATAGAATTTTAAATAAATTAGAAGTAGTAATGAATAGTTGTAATAATGAAGAGCAAGAAATGTCAAGAAAACTAATTGTTGAAATTGGTGGAAAGTCAGCAATGAGAAGATTAGGAACCAGGGAGCAACTTAAAAAAAAATATTATGAAACAATGGATACTGCACAAGATAAAGTAAATGAGATGTTTGAAAATACAATGAAAGATGCCAAAAAAGGTTTTACTATAGCCATGACAATGGATTGTATGATATTCTTAATTGGATTTTTATTGATGTCAGTAAGTGGTTTTATGGCTGTCTTTAATAATAATGTCGATAATTGGGTTGGAATTGGAGCATCCGGTGGTACAGGGGTAATGTCAATACTATTCTCAATGTTTTACAGTAAGCCAAGACAACAAGTAAAAGATAATGTAAATCATATGATGAATTTAAAAATTATATTTTTGGCATATTTAAGAGAATTAAATCAACTGGACCAAAGTTTTTCACAAAAAATGATTGAAAGTGATGGATTAACTGAAAATGATATTAGTTTTTTTAAACAAAAATTAAAAGATTCAATGAGTGAAGCTGTAAATATTTTACAATTAATAAAAGAAAATAATGAAATTCCTACTGAACAAACACCTTTAATTAATAGTCGAGGTAGAAATTCAACGGTTTAAATACCAATATAACACAATTGATCATTACTTAGTTTTCCTAAAATTTCATTAAAATCATTATTTGTAATAGTTTCTTTAATTAAAAGATTAGTTATATTACTTCGTAATTCGTTATCTTTGATAATATTAACTTTATGATTATCTTTTTTAAAACTATAATATTGTATTTCATATTTTTCTAATGCTAGTTCAAGATAAACTTTATATTCTTCATGATTTTTGTAATATTTATTAATATCACTAATAGTTTCAACTTTGTCATCATTAGTATTTTTAAAGTGCGTTGAAGTTGAGTTATTCATATTAGTTTTAATTTTTATAATATATATATGAAAATTTATAAAAAAAATCAATTTTAATTAAAAATTTGATAACTATTTAGAATTATTTATATTATTATTACTTATTTATGAAAGATGAAGAATTACCTTTAATCTTAAATCAATGTAGAATATGTACCGATAATATAGAAAATCCATATCAATATTGTGAATGTAAGGATGATTTATTTTTCCATAAAGAATGTATGGAAAAATGGTTAACTAGTTCAAATACTACTAATTGCGATGTTTGTAATAAAGAATTTAAAATTAAAAAAAAAATAAATTACACTAGTAATATTATTTCTGGAATATATTTTTTAATAGTATCTTTTTTTTCAATATTTTTAGGTTATTATTTTATAAAAAATATATTAAAACAAAAAAATAATAAATCAAAAGCTTTACTTATTTTATTTTTTATTTTTTTTTGTTTTTATATGATTTATAATTGTACTCATTGTGTATTTAATTCTATATTTAAAAAAAAATATAAATTATTTCTTACGACATGATTCTTCTACTTTTTTAGCAATTAAAATACTACGTTCTATGTATTTTTTGACATTAGGTATATTATAATTTTGAGCAATGAAAACACCACAAATGCCTCCAGTTAAAAAAAAAGTGAAATTAGATATCATTTATTATATAATTTTATTTTTTTTTCATAAAAATATTTTCTTAAATTAAAATATATACGATGTTCAAATCTTATAGTAGTAACTTTAGTTATTCAAGTGATGGTAAAAAGCAATCACAACAGTATAACTCTAATTATAAAGATAATCAAAAAGAATTAAGACACGGATATAAAAGAAATTCTAATTTAAATAATCAAGATAAAGAAGAAATGTTTTATAAAAGTAAAAAAGAAGAAGAAGAATTTAAAAAAATATATGGTAAAAGTAAAAATAATCAAGATTGGACAATAAAAAGATTTCAAGATCGACAAGAATTTCAACCTGAAACTCAAAAATATCAACAACATTCAGATATGTTTTCTAGGTTTAATAAAATTTATACTCCATTACCTACAAATAATAGAATAGAAAATCAATATACACCATTACCTTCATTCAATAATATGAGTGATTATTCTGAAGATAAAGATAATATTCAAAATCAAGAATTAGAATCACCAATACCAATAATGATAAATTCATTTGAAAAAGTTAGTAATAACTTTATTCAATTAGAAGATCAATTTAATGATTCTTTTTTTCAATAATAATATTTTTATATAATATATGAAGATATTATCATTTAATGTATCGTGGGAGTGCATGACTAATAGTCAAATAGGTTCTGCTAAAAATTTAGGTCTTATTTGTAAAAAATTAAGTAAAAAAAATTATCAATGTCGTGATAATTTAATTACATATTTAAGACAAATTAGAAATAATTATAATGATTTTGATATTTTATGTTTTCAAGAAGCCTCTAATTTAGAAATTTTAGAATCTGAATTTAATAATGATTTTTTTTTTCATAGACATCATTCTGGAAAAGAAATTATGATTACAATTTTAAATTTAAATTTATTTAATATAATTAATATTATTCCGGGTGAGTTTAAAATAGGAAGACCATTTTGTATTTTTATTTTAGAATCTAAAATTGACTATAAAAAAATAATTTTTGTAAATATGCATTTTTGTAGTTCCTATAATAAAGAAAATTGTAATAATATAACAAATTATTTAACTAAAAGTTTAAAAAGTAAATATTCTAATTATGAAATAGATTTTTCTAATTATAGAATTATTGTCGCAGGTGATTTTAATTTTCATTTACATCCAAAATTATTGCAAAATAATAATAATATATTAGAATTTAAACCATTTAATAATTTATTTACAATAAGATCCTATAAACCTTTTAAATCATGCTGTTACTATAAAGATTTTAATGATAAAATAAATAATATAACAGATTTAATTTTAGATAGTCACACAATAAACCAAATTATTATTTTAAAACCAACTATACCTATTTCAGATCATTTACCTATAATTTCTATTTTAACATAATAAATAAAAAATATATATTTATTAAATTGTATTTAGTTGAATATTACGAATATAAAAAAAAAATTGACACGTACAGGATTCGAACCTGTGCCTCCGAAGAGACCCGAACTTGACTCGGGCGCGTTAGACCACTCCGCCAACGTGTCATATGCTCCTAGTGGGGTTCGAACCCACAATCTCCGCGTTATAAGCACGGCGCCTTAACCTATTTGGCCATAGGAGCTTTTTTTTATTAAATAATTTAAAATAAAATATGTATTTATTCTAATAATCATTTATAAAATTTATTAAATAAAAAATAATTTAAAAGTGAATTTTAATTACTAATATATTTACTAGTTTTAGGCGCAAATAATTATAAATAAATTTTTTTATAATCACATATAATTATGTAATTATAAAAACCCCCGGTGGGGATCGAACCCACAATCTTCTGATTAGAAGTCAGACGCCTTAGCCATTTGGCCACGGGGGCGAGAGGGTCTCACCGAGATTCGAACTCGGGATTCTAGATTAAAATCTAGCGTAATAACCACTTTACTATGGGACCTTTCTAATATTATAATAAGATATATTTCTAAGTAATTTTAACGCATAAATAAATTATTTTTGTATAAATAAATTATTTTTGTATAAATAAATTATTTTTGTATAAATAAATAAAAAAAATGAAAATAAAATTAAATGTTATTTTCAATATATTCTTTAAAATATTGTTTCCATAAATCTGAAAATTCCACTTTTTCATAACCTTTATGCCACGGTCCTCCGTCAGTAAAATGTATTGCTTTTGGTTTTTTAATATTATAATAACCAACTAAACAATTATAATCTGGTTCTACTGATTCTATTTCTTTATCTAGACACCATTCAAAACGATGTAACCATGCACCACTTTTAGTATTTACATTACTAACTGTTAAATTCTTACAACTAGGATGCTCGCAATTAAATATCATCATACTTGACCAATTTTTTCTAGGATAAACAGTTTGTTTTTTTCCTTCCATTTTAGTATCTTTTTTTGGTTGATATTCATGCTTAACACATTTAACAGCTATATTTTTTTCTAAATTTTGAAATAATTCATTTACATCAGAGGTCCATAAAAAATCAGAATCACAAAATAATGCCCACCCTTGATAATTACATAAATATGGTACTAAAAATCTAGAAAATGCGAATTCAGTACTTGTATTAATATCATCTTTTCTATAATATAAATCTGAATTTTTTAAAAATGTTTTCATTAATGGAAAAATTTTGATTTCAGTAGAACAATGTTTTTTTAGTGAATATTTACAAACATCAAAAGATAATTTTTGAGTAGAATCATAACCAATAAATATATTTAACATATTATTTATATAATATATATTTTTCTTTAAGTTTTAAAAATCAATTTTAAATTATAAAAAAATATATTTATAAATTATATATGAAAAAAATAATTATAATAATTATATTTTTATTGATATTAGTTGTTATAACAATGAGTTATTTTAATATCGGTATTTTTGCTGAGAAAGAAGAAACTAAATATGTTGAAGAAGATATTTTTGAATTTGAAAAACAAGGTCGTAATTTAGGAAATAATGGTAATAATCATGCAAATCGAGATTTACCAGATTTATCTACTGATGAACCGGTGTATGAAATAGAAATAAGTCAAGCAATATTACCATTAATTTCATATCAAGTTTCAGAAGAGACAATTGTATATAAAAATTGTTTAGATTGTGAATATAATGAAGAAAATCCTGAAATATGTGAAGATTATAAATGTAGTTTATTAGGAAAACCAACGAATGAACTTAATTATTTCTTTTGTAATAATCCATATATAAAAAGTTGGCAATCAATGAATGAAGATATAAAAGATGTACCTGAGAATCCTCCATCAGACTCAGAGATGAATCAAAATGAAAATAAAGATTATTATAAAATTTGGAGATGTTTAGATAAATATAAAAAAGATTTAGTTAGAAATAGTACAAATTGTACAGAATTATTAAATAAAAATAGTGAAAAAAATAAAAAAATAGTAAGTGATTTTAAAAATAACTTACCACCGGCTTTGTTAGTTGAATTACAAGAAGCAATAGATAATCCGACTAATAGATCAAATGGTATTCCAGAAACAAATAATACAATTGAAGATTATATATTAAATAATAAATATTTACAATATAAAAGTTCCGGTTATAGTGGATTTAGATACGATTACAGTGATGAATTATTTGAAATAGAAATAGAAAATGATGAATTTAATCAAGAAGTTGATAGTATTTTGTCGACTTGTTTTGCTATACATAATTCTCCTAGTCCAACAGATATTGTTTGTCCATTAGATGATATTGAAGCTATAACATTTCAGGATCCAGTATAAATTATTTAATTTAAAGATAATTAAATAATTTATTAATAATGTATAGTATTAAAACGGTTTCTTTGTTTTATGATAATAATTTTAAAAATAAAATAGAAAATATTAAAAAGTATGAACCAAATATAAAAATAATTACAAATTATAAAAATGAATTAGATATTGAATTTATTGAAACAAAAGATAAATATGAAATAATTGAATATTGTATTAATAAATATAAAAATACATTATTTTTAGATATAGGATATTTTTTAAATAGTAATTTTTATAATTTTGAAACACAAAAAGATTTAGGTTTAATAAAAAATAATGATGAATTTAGTTTAGATTGTATATTTTGTGAAAATTTAGATTGTTTATCATATTTAAAATCAAAAAATTTAAAAAATATAAATTTTAATTTTAATTTTTTTATATTATCAAAAAAAATACTAAAAATAGAGAATATTACTTCTATTTTCATAAATTGTGATAATAGTATTTTAAGACAAAGTGAATATTTAACTTGTTTATATAAAAATATTGAAAATCCAGAAATTAATAAAATATATTATTTAAAAAAAGAAAAAATTACAGATATAAATATTATTAAAAAAGATGTATATAATAAATTAAATTATATAGAACATAAAGGAAATATATTATCATTAAAATGTATATTTGATTACATCAATATAAATGATATAAAAGGATATAAAATAATAACTTTTCCAGACATATACTTTAAAGAATTAAATTTAAATTCTAATTTTAATAATTTTAAAAATAAATTTAAAAATAAAAATATATATATTTCTTTGTCTGCTTACAATGTAAATAATCAATTTGATTTAGAAAATAATTCACATTTAGATAATATATATAATTGTTTAAATCATAAAGCTTTAATATTTGAAGATAAAATTAATTTAGAAGATGATACAATAAAATATAATAATTTTACTTCAATTAATTATATTACAGAAGAATTAAATAATAATAATAATAATTATATTTTTAATATTCCAAATGTAATAAAAATATATCATTTAGATAATTTAAAAAAAAAAAGAGAAAATAAATTACAAATAGATAATAAAAAATATTTATTATTACCTACAATGAATAAAATTACATTTGATTATATAAAATTTAATAATAAAGATTATACCTATTCTAATTATAATAAATTATGTAAATTTTTAGGAAATTATATTAAAATTGTAAATTAATTATTTTTTAACTTTTGGAAGAACGAATAAATTTTTAGAAGGTACCTTTTTTTTAGATAGATATGTTTGCTTTTTACTCCATAATAAATATCCAATACCTATTAATAATAATAATAAAAATATTGTTTTTTTATTAAAAAAAGATTTTTTTTTTTTATTTTTATTTTTTAAAATATCTCTTGCACCTTCTGCTTCTTGTTCTAATTGCTTTGCTGTTTTAACTTTAATTTCATTATTTATTTTTTTATTTTTAATAATATTATCAACAGCAGATTCAGCCGCTTGTTTTACAACTCTTGCGGTAGCTTCTTTAACTTGAGGCGATTTTAAAGTTTTTTCTAATTTCTCTAATTCTTGAGTTGATTTTCGAGCTTCACCTGCTGCTTTTTCAGCTCTTTGAACAGCAATTTGTGCTTTTAAAGTTTGAATTTTACTTGGTTTAGTCATTTATAATATATATTAAGAAATTATTTTAACCAAATGTATTTTCTTCAGTATAAACTAAATATAAAAAACCATCAGTATCTTTAAAGTCATTAAATACAGACCCAATTGTTTGTGAAACACAAGGTAAATTATTATTTATAAAAATAAATAATGCTTGATCAGAAGATAATTTAATTCTTTTTCTAATAACAGTAAGAAAATTTCCAACTGTTAAATTTTCAGGAACTAAAAATTTAGTTTTATCAATTTTATTGAGAGTACTTTTGTATGCTGGTTCTACAATAACAGGTATTCTTTCAGGATATTTTTCTCTAATTTTTTTACTTTCAGATTTTCTAATTTCAAATAAATATTTATTCTTAAATTCAAATTGATTCATTTTATAATATATTATAATATTTTTAATTAATATATTATAAAATTAATTATATATTTTAATAATTTGTGAATAAATTTAATTATATTATATGTAGGTATAAATATTTAATATCTTTTTATATTTTATAATGGTAAAAGAATTAAAAGCTGTAATTTTAGGTGATTTTAATGTTGGAAAAACCACAATTTTAAAAAAAATAATGAGACTTCCAATATATAATGTGAAAACAACAATTAGTTTAGATATTCAAAGATATTATAATCAAGATATTTCAATTAATTTTTGGGATACCAGTGGACAAGAACAATATGATGCCATTAGTAAAAATTATATTAAAGGTAGTAATATAGTATTATTAGTTTTTGATATAAATAAATATGAAACATTTATGAAAGTTATAGATTATTGGTATAATGAGTGTAAAAAAATTTTATCAGATGAAAATACATTTTATTTTATAATAGGTAATAAAATGGATTTATTTCCAAATCATCCAATTAATAGATACAATATAAATGATAATATAAATCAAAAAGTATATTATTTATCTGCAACAAATGATGATCTTGATAAATTATTAATGGATATTTATAAAGTTTCATTAGAAATTGATATTAAACCGAGTGCGGGTGTGATTATTTTAAAAGATATTATTAGTAAGAAAAATAAATGTTGTAATTGATTTATAGATAAAAAATAATTAATAATTAATTAATAATTAATTATGAAAAGATTTTATAATAAATTAGATAGAATTATTAAATTCTTAAATAATAATCGTTATATATGTAATCATAATTTAAATTTCGAGGGTAGAATAAATAGTTTATTATCAGAAAGTGAAGTTCTTGATAAAATTACTAATCATTTTACATATGTTTCACTAAGTAAAAACAAGCGTGATTTAGGTGATTTTTACATACATCATGGAATTAAAAAATTTCCTGTAAATTTAAAATTAATCTCAGAAAATAATAAAAGCTGTAATAATATTGTAGGATTACCTCGTGTAATGAAATATCTTTTTTTTGAAGACAAAAAAATACCAATATCATATTTAGGTATTTCAAAGGCCATTAAAAGTAATAAGTTTTCAAAAACAGTTAATGATTATGGAATTTTAGTGTTAGTCAAAGAAACCGGGTATACTTATGGTGGTTCTTTATTACGTCTAAAAAAAATAAATACTAATCCAACTAATGGCTTTCAATTTAAAGAAATTGATAATATAAATCGGAATCAAAATGAGTCTAAAAAATTTATAATAGATAATTATAAACAAGTTTTAAAGAAAAGGGCAGAACCATATATAATATTAGGGAATGATTATGAATAATAAGTTAGTATGTAATATACCGGTTTTTATAAAAATTTGATACTCCTTTATTAAATTTTTATAATTCTTAATTAATTCATTATATATTAACCTTTTTTAAATCACAAAATAATAATATTTATATCACCACCGCCGCTGTGGCGTAGCCACTAAACCTTCTACTGACACGTAAGTGTCTGAAGAGGACTTTATATTAGTTATTATCTTTATTATTTAGTCTTTTGGCAGATAAGTCTTATACAAAAAAGGTTTTCATCTTTATAATTAGCAAAATTTTTATCTTCATTAATCAATTTATAATAATGATATAATATATTAAAAAAAAATTGAATTAATCAATTTATAAAGAAAGATATTTATTAATTTAATGAGTGAGTTGGGACAATTTTTTACTGAACATCCTGTACTTAAAGATTATATTAGACAATTGTCAAAAAATAAGAATGATTTAAATAAAAGATATTTAGAACCATCATGTGGTGCAGGTGATTTACTCAATTTATTTGAAAATCCAATAACTGCTATTGAAATTGATAAAACTATAAAGAATAATACTGATAAAGTAGTATCATATCAAGATTTTATGTTCTATAATTTAGAAAATAAATTTGATACTATTTTTGGTAATCCACCTTATTTAAAATTTGATAAAAAATGGATGTTTGATACGTGTTATAGTAGTTGTAATATGTATGTTTATTTTATAGAAAAGGCTTTTAGACATTTAAATCATAATGGCGAAATCATTTTTGTTGTTCCTAGAGAATTTTTAAATAATACTAGAATTGGTAGATTTCGTGAATATTTACTCAAACATGGGTCTTTTACAGATATCATTGACTTTCAAGAAAATAAAATGTTTACTAAATCACATCCTCACATTATAATCTTTAGATATCATAAAGGAAATTTAGATCATAAAACTAATTATACATACTATCAAGAAGAAACAATGGTTTGTAAAACTTATATTTATAATCAAATATACTATTTTTTCAAAAAAGTACCAGAACATTTATTATCTAATTATTTTAGTGTTAAAGTTGGATTAGTTTCAGGAGCTAATAAAATATTTGAATCAAATGGTATGATTGACCAAGATATTATTAATATAATCTGTTCTGATTATTATACAACTAAAACTAAAAAAAAATATTACTTAACTAAAAATCAAGAACATCCGGTCTTGAAACAGTATAAAGATAAATTAATCAATCGAAAAATTAGAGATTTTGGAGAACATAATTGGCATGAATGGGGTGCAATTAGAAATATAAATTTTATGGAACAAATAAAAGAAACTCCGTGCATTTATGTGAATTGTAAAACTAGAAAATCGAATCCATTCTTTATTGATAAAGTTGGTTATTTTGATGGAAGTATGTTATGTTTAATTCCAACTGAAAAAATAAATCTAAAACACTGGGTTGATACTTTAAATAATAGTGATAAATTATTTAAAATTCAGGGTATGTTAGTAGGAAAAAGATATTCTTTTAATCAAAAAACTTTAAGTAATTTTAGATTTTAAACTTGATTATTTTCTAAAAGTTTTGGAATATATTCGGTCGCAAATTCTGAAAATGTTTGTAATTTTTTTAAATTAGTAAAAATTTCTAATATTTCTTCGTATGACATATTTTTTTTTTCATAATTATATGTTTGTATTTTATTAAATTCTTTAATTAAAGAATCATATTTTTCTGTTAATTCTTGAAGTTGTTCTTTTTTTTCTTTTGATTTCATAGAGTTTAAATTTTCGGTTGAACTTTCAAGTGATTGTGGTATTTGTGGTGTTGAACTGTCTAATTGTTGTATTGAACTGTCTAATAGTGGTGTTGAACTGTCTAATGATTGTAGCATTTTTAGTGTTGAACTTTCAAATGATTTTGGAATTGGGGACTCTAATAATTGACTAGATAGTGGTATTTGTGGTGTTGAACTGTCTAATAGTGGTGTTGAACTGTCTAATTGTTGTGTTGAACTTTTAAATGATGGTGGTATTGGGGTGTCTAATAATGGATTCGATTGTGGTATTTCAAGGGTTTTAGTTTCCATATAGAATATAATTAGATTTTTATTTAAAATAACATTAATAAATAAAAAATTATAATGAATAAAATAAAAGATATTCATAAATTAATTTCACCTTATATTCATAAAACACCAATTCAATATAGTAATCGTTTATCTAAGATATATAATGCCAATATTTATCTTAAAAGAGAAGATTTACAAATAACTCGTTCATTTAAAATTAGAGGTGCATTAAATAAAATTTTAAGTTTAAAAGATACAAAAAATATAGTTTGTGCTAGTGCTGGTAATCATGCTCAAGGGGTTGGATATGTGTGTGACTTATTAGATATTAAAGGAGATATTTTTATACCTGAAAATACACCTTTACAAAAAGTTAAATCAATAAAAAAATACAATAATATTAATTTACATAAATATGGTAATAGTTTTAATTCTTGTCTAAAAGAAGCTGAAATTTATAGTAATAAGAATAATTATAATTTTATTCATCCTTTTAATGATTCTAAAATTATTGATGGACAATCAACCGTTGGATATGAAATTTTTAAAGAAATGGAACCAGATTATATAGTAACATGTGTAGGTGGAGGTGGTCTTATTTCAGGATTAATTAAATCTTCTAAATCATATAAAACAAATATTATAGGCGTTGAAGCTGAAAATGCTGATTCTTTAAATCAATCTTTAATTCATAATAAAATTATAAAATTAAATAACATTGATAATTTTGTAGATGGGGCTTCAGTCGAAAAGATTGGTGATATAAATTTTAATTATTGTCAAAATTATAGACCAGATATTTATATAGTAAATAAATATAAGTTATGTAATGAAATAATTAATTTATATCAAAACGAAGGTATTATTACTGAACCAGCTGGAGCATTATCTATATCAGCATTAGAACAAATAAAAAATATTGAAAATAAAACAGTAGTTTGTATAATTAGTGGTGGAAATAATGATATATCTAGATATAGTGAAATGATTGAATATTCATTACAATATGAAAATAAAAAACACTATTTTTTAATTGAATTTTCTCAAAATCCTGGACAATTGAAAAAATTTGTAAATCAAGTTTTATCTCAAAATGATGATATTTCTAGATTTGAATATTTAAAAAAAAATAATAAAAAATTTGGTACGGTATTAATTGGAATTGAAACACAAAATATTAATTTAATTATAAAAAAATTAGAAAAATTTAATTTTAGATATCAAAAAATTGAGGATAAAAATTTAATTTATAAACTTCTAATTTAAAAGTATATTTATATATTTTTAATATGTCTAACTTTTCACAAGATCTAAGCTTTGTATTAGAAAAAATGGAATCTCAATATTTAACTTATCCTTTTATATGTATTTACCAATATGTAATTCTTAACTTTATAAAATAGATATACATAATTGAAACGAATACAATACCAATAAAAAATAATGAATTATAAAGTTTTAATTTAAAAAAGTATTTAAATTACAATTAATCAAAAATATTTAAAATATAAAGAAAAATATAATAAATTACAATCTGCTGGAACGTCGTCTGATAGACTAATGGCTCAACAAATGATAGATAGATAAATGACTTATACTCTAGATACACCTTCTACAGGTACGCCTACTGGAACTTTAGCTTTTCAAAGAATTAATAAAAGAATTAATAAAAATTTAGCTTTACAATAGACCGATTCAAGAGAAAAACGTTTATTGTGAGATAAACAATATGAAGAAAAAAAAATATCATAAAACTATTAAACGTAGAATTTTAGAAGCACAATAATTATACCAATTACAAGAAAAAGAATTGTAATTTTTAAGAGGCAAATATTTACCAGATGAATTAAAAGAATTAATTATTAGATATAATATTACAAATTGTGAGAAACTTTTAAAAATGAGAACTATAAGTAAAGATATAAAAAATTATATTGTTGATAATATAGATAATATAGATAATATAGATAAATATTTTAGAGAAGGAAATTCGAATCTCCTTAATTTAGATGAAAGATTTAAAGAAATTAATGATTTAAAAATATAATTTAATGAAAAAGTTAAAAGAAAAAGACAATTAGTTATGAATTCTTGTTTTTATTCAAAAATATCAGATAAATTAACTATTAAAGAATTTAATTTAATTATGAAAATATTAACTATTGAAGAATTTAAAATTTTAATTAAAGTTATAAAAGAAGAATTATTAACAAAAGAAGAATTTAATATTTTAAAAAAATTAGAGAGAAGTAATAAAATTTCGCACTTGACACCTATTTTAAATCATTTAAATAATCAAATTCATGGCACTGGACAAATGTTATTTGGCATTGATTTTGCGGATGAAGATTTTAATTTTAAAAAATATCAACAAATTATGATATTTAAAGGTATTTTTCTAGATCAATCGGATATTAGTAATATATTTTACGAAATAATATTAGGCATTGATCAAAGTCATTATTCCGATATAAACAAAGAAAAAATTTTACGAAAATGAAGACTCGAATTCAGAAGATAGATATTTTCTTCCTTATCGCTGTTACTGTCCTTTTTGTCATAGTGGTGACCCAGATCCTCCTTATAATAAAGACAGTTATGAGGAGAGAGATGAAATCAAAACTCAATATATTAACTTCATTAATAGAACGATCAGTGATAATTTTGAAGACGAAAGAAGTCACTACCATAGTGATTACGATCATAATAATTATGAAGAGATGATATCTGATCTTATTTGGTATGATGCACCTATGCCCGGACGACTCCACAGAGAACCAAAACCGACATCTCTTTATAACATCTTGATAAATGATAACGATAACCGTCCTGGATATTTATGTAGTGACTGTGATATTAATTGTAAATAAATTAATTCAATAAAAAAATATAAAATTATTAAATTATTAAACCTGAAGAAAATACTGTAAATTTATTTAATTAAATAATATCTTATTACATTTAAATTTTATATTATTTTTTTTTGTAGTAAAGTATAATGTTTCATTTATTTCATTGATATCAAAATTATCTGTATCTAATATAATTTTAATATCATTTGATGAAAATTTTGATGAAAATAATTCTTGTGTATTTCCATTTTGAAAAGTTATGGTGCCTTTAGCTTCAATTACTTTTCTTTTAAAATTTGGTGAGCATTGAGGTGTTGATTGTACTAGATATGCATTAAGTGCGGTTAAAAGATTAGTTGATAAATCCATTATTAAATTTAAGTTTTATTTTAATTATTAAATTTATAATTAATTTTTTTCAATTTTTATATTATATATATATATATATATGAATTATTTTAAAAAATATCAAAAATATCATAAAAAATATAATGATTTAAAAGCTGGAATGTTGGCTTTAAAATACAGAAAACCTTACGAATCTTTAGAAGACCGAAAAACTTACGAAGTCAGAACTGAATCAGAAAAAAGGTTATATTTAGATTCATGGTGCTTTAATAATGATATTAAAATTATTGATGCGAATGTTTTATCAATGAATGAAACTAGTATTTCATTTAAAGAAAAATATCTTTTAATAAACATACCAAATGAAATTGAAGTTGAAATTAAATATGATTATGGTAATAGTGAAATAATTAATAAAAATATTTATAAATTTTCAAAATATTTATCAAAAGGAACATATGGTTCCGTATTCCAATATAAAAAAATTAGTAACGAACCTGGTTTAGAAAGTGTCGTATGTAAAGTTATATTAAGTAGTGAAGAAGAAAAAAGTATAATAAATAGAATATTACCCGAGTTAAATGCAGTGTCGCGGATTAAAGATTCAACGTGTAAAAAAATAGATAGTTATATTTTAAATCTAGATAAATTTTATAATAAATCTTCCGAAAAATTAAATTTAGAAAATTTAAAAGAATATAATATCTATTATAATGAATTTTTTAGAAAAAATATTGCTGTTACAATAATGCCTATGGCAGATGGCGATGTCTATAATAATTTATATCGATTAGATTTAATGAATTTAGATGAAAAGAAAAATTTATTTAATTATTGTATTAATACTTTAGAATGTATGTTAAATAAACATGATTTAGTATATCCAGATTTAAAAATGGAACAATTATTATTTTTTAAATGTCCAGCACCAGGTGGTACTTTTAAATATATTTATACTATAGGAGATTTAGGTGGATTTCAAAAACTAGAAGAGGAACCAATCGCTTCTTACGGTCCTCATCCTGATATGATTTTTTCATATGAAATTAACTCTATGAATTTAGGTGTTTATCCATTGGCCGCATTATGGCATGACTTATATAGTAATATACAACAAAAAAAAATATTAAACCTTAGTTGGAATAAAAATCTATTATTTAAACATCCATTCGAATATATTAGTCATGTAGTTAAACAAAATCTAGCAGAAGTTGTAGGATTAGAAAGACAAAGAGAAGTTGTAAAAGACATTTTAAAATCGGACCCTAGAAAAACAAATTCAAAGGAAAAAATATTAGATTATTTAAATAAATTAAAAATTTAATCATTTTCATTATAACAACGCCACTTTCCACATAACTGTCTCGGATTATTAATACCTAAATCATGATTACATTTAATACATCTATTTTTTTTTTCAATAATTGATTCATTTAATATTTCTTTTATATCTTCTATTACTGAAGATATATTTTTTTCAAAATTATAAAATTGTTTTAATTCATTAATAAAGTGATTAATTGAATTAAAATTTTTTTGTTCATCTGTTAATAATTCATTATTTTCATCTTCCAAATAATCAGAACAATCACTATCATTCATACATTGATCTAAATTGTTTAATATATTTAAATTACATTTTTCATATTCAATATAATTATTAATATCTTGTTTTAGTTGAGAATCGCACAAATAATAATCTATATAATTTTCAGATCGATTGATGAAAGTTTCAACTATCTTTTGATAATAAATTGATATCATTTGATTTAAAAAAAAAATAAAATTATTAAAAATTTAATCAATTTTTATATTGAATGTAAAGAGACTTAAATTCATCATTAAATTGTGCATGAGGACCAGTCAAAGTTTTTCTTAAAATTTCAGGTTTCCACATATGATGCATTAAATCTAAAGAAATATCTTTTTTGTATGTAGGGTCATATGGTGATGTTCTCCATTTAATAACGTGTGGACACCATTCTGCATCCCGATAGTATGAACAACCCAATTCTTCATATTCTGAATTATATTTAATATTTGATAAAACTTTAACTACATATAAATTAGTACCATTATGACCATTAGTTGAAGGTTGTGGAACTAAAATAATATCTCCAATTTTCATATCGTGAATGAATTTTTCAAACATATTATAAATATGATTAATATGGTTTTGATTATTATTATAAACGCTTTCTTGTGATATAATTTCAGATTTTAAATTATTATATGGAATTTTGTGTAATTCTTTAAGATAAGACCAACCAATTGAAATTTTACTATTTTCTATAGACCAAATAGTACGATCTGTACCAAATTTTTTTCCTCCTGGAGTAATTCTAAGAATAAAAGATTGTGGCATAATTGTTTTTTTATTTTTAATTAAATCATTAAATTTAAAAATAAATTCATTTTTTTTCTTTAATAATTATATATGTTTGAAAAAGAAAATGATAAGATAGAATTAAATAATGATTTATTAGATGAGGAAAATAAAGAAAATGATAAGATATTATTAGAGAATGATTTATTAGATGAAGAAAATAAAGAAAATATTATAAGTAATTTTAAATTTACATTTATAATTTTAATATTTAGTTTATTTTTCTTTTATCTAAAAAAAAGTAAAAAAAAAATGTATGATAAATTAAAAATATTGGTAGTTAAAACATTTTTTATATATTTAATAAAATCTATTCTAACCAAATATATACTTAATGAAAAAAAAAAAAAAATTTTTGGTAAAGTAAATATACTAACAATATTAATTTCTGTTATAACAATGATGATATATTTCTTTTTTGATGATTTAGATATATTAATTTAATATCAATGTAAATTCTACCTTTAATAATTAATAATTTATGTTATACTCATAATTATAACCATCTTTAATTTTTTATATTATATTCTTGAAAATAAGATTTATTAATAGAAAACCATAATTTAAAATCTTCTTCAGCTTGATATCTAAAAAAAGATTGTGCTAATACATTATTTGTTCGATGTATATCTAATAATATTCCAGTACAATTAAATACTATTTCTTTAGGTAAACAGTTGATAATTAAATCAGCTTGATAATAATCTTTTAAATTATAATTAGATACTTTATATTTTTTACTAATTTTATTTCTAGTATCAAAATTTCTAGAGTAAATTTCAAAATTTATTTTTTGATTATTTAATGCATATGCGATTCCTTGAGCAGTTCCACCTGAACCTAACAATATTACAGATTTAGGTTCTACATCTTGTAATATTTTAACCATTGCTTTCCAGTCAGTATTATATCCATAAAGTAAATTATTTTTAAAAATAATATTATTAACAGCCCCAATTAATATAGTTTCTTCATTAATTACATCTAAATGTGGTGTAATTATTTCTTTATAGGGACAACATATTAAAGAATAAGTAATTTTATTATTTTTAATATAATTTACTACTTGATTAATATTAATTTTTTCATAATTGTTCATTAATGCATTATAATTTATTTTTTTAAAATTAAAATTATGTATCTGAGATATTGGATAAGGTTTTAAATATCTTCCAAATAAAGCACATTTTATATTAATAGGATAATTTAATATCTTTTTAATAGTTGCTATTTCATAATAAGTTAGTTGTTCTGGAAAAGTTTTACCAAATTCATTACATGAAACCGGAGTTAAAAAATTATTTTCAACTCTTGAAATTATACCTTTATTTCCAGTATATAATATAATTTTTTTATCATTTTTATAATTATCTAATAAGCTTTCTAATCTAATTTTATTTTCTAATTTAGTTACAACCTTTATTATATCTGGTTTGACTAAATTATAATTACCATTAATCATATTATAAAATTCAGAACCATGTGAAGATCCAATTGTTATTATTTTAGGAAAAGATATAGGATATCTAAATTCAACATCTATTATTTCACAACCTAGTTTATATCCAAATTCTAATAGTTTTCTTGGATCATTTTTATATTTTCCTCCTTCTAAAACTGTTCTAACTGTATAAATAATTGGTTTATCAATATTTTGTTTTAAAAAATGTATTTCTTGACCAATAAATTTTAAATCATAACTTTTAAATAAATCAACTCTAACTTCAATTGCATTTACATCTATAGATGCATGTTTAATTTTTTTTATATACGGTTGAATACAATCTAAATTTAAACATAAAAAATAAGAATTAAATGGAATATCTATTTTTTTATTTAAACTATTAATCCATTTTTCAAAATAAATTCCATCTAATTTATGACTATAAAAATAAAAATCAGCATATTGTTGATAATTTCTTTCTTTTAAGATATTTTCTATATTTAAATGAATGCTTTTTCTTTGATTAAAATTTTGAATTATATCTTCATCATTACGATCTATAAAAATTACATAATTATTTTTGATTAATTTACTAAAATTATTAATTTTAATTATTCCTCCACCGGTTGAAATAACATCTATTTTTTTTCCTAGACATTCTTTTAAAATATAATATTCTTTGTCCCTGAAGTCTTCAAATCCATTTCTAAATATATATTCCTCTGGATTTAATTTATAATTTTCTTCAAATAATATATCTGTATCATAAGAAGAACATCTTCTGAATGATTTAACTAAAGAACTTTTTCCTACTCCTGGAGGACCAATCAATATATAAGGTTTATTTTTAGTTTTAAAATTATTATTATTTTTAGTTTTAAAATTATTATTATTTTTATCTTTTAAATAAATACCAAATTTAGATATATCATCCCAATATTTAGGATAAGTTTTTTCAACACATTTATAATTTGATAAAATAATACCATCAATTTTAGTTGATAATAAAGCAAAAGTCATGGCGATTCGATGGTCATTATGACAATCTATAAAAATACCATTTAAATTGAGTGACTGGTCTGAATTAATAATAAGTGTTTCATTCTCTTTTTCTATATTAAATCCAATTTTTTTCATATATTTATATGTTAAATCAATTCTATTAGATTCTTTAATATTTTGATTATTTACATTAGTTATTATAATTTGTTTCATTAAAAAAGGTAACAAAATAGCTATAGTAAGAAAAGTATCTGATGAATCTAAATTTAATAAATTATGTGTATCACTAATTTTTTTAAGTGGGTTGATAATATAACAGTCATCTTTTAGAATAGTGTCATAACCAATATTTTTAATTGTTTGAACACAATGTTTTAAATCACCTTGTAAATTACTACTATTTAAATTTAAAATTGTTACTTTTTTATTTGTGAAAATACCTGCAACAATCGGGTAAATACATGCTGTTGCATCTGCACTTACTATATAATTATCTATTAAAATATAATTTTGTTTTTTTATTTCAAAATAATTTTTATTTTGAATAATTTTTATTCCAAATTTTTTCATTAAAGTTATAGTCAATTTAATAAACGAATATGATACAATGTCACTATTAATAGTTAATTTTATATTTCGATAACTCGGAAGTGCCATTAATAACCCTGAAACAAATTGACTACTTTTAATAGTATTAATTTTTATATCTTTTCCAATATCATTTATTTTTCCATAAATTTTTATTGGGGGGTATCCTTTATTTTCTAAATAATCTATTTTAACTCCAAATTCTAATAATGAATTAACTAAATCATCAATTGGTCTTTTTTTCATTCGGTTATCACCTGTAATAATACAATCATTCTGACAGTGAAACGCTATAAGAGATATTAAAAATCTCATACTAGTTCCAGAATTTCCTATATAAATTTCTCCTTTAGATTTAAATTTACCTAAATTACCATTTATTATAACATCATTATTTTTTAATTTAATATTTACACCTAATTGAGATAGAGAGTTAATCATATATTTTGTATCATCTGATAATAATATATTTTTTAAAGTATGTACTTTGTTACTTAAAGCATAAATTATTAATAATCTATTAGTTTCACTTTTTGAACTAGGTGCAATAAATTTAATATCAGTTATATCATTCGATTCATAATATACTTCTTTTTCTAAATTAAATATTTTTTCTAAACTTTTAAAATCTAAATTTATTAATTTTGGATCTGAAATTTTATTTAAAGTAATAAAATAATTACTAAAGTTATTTTTTTTAATATGATTTAAAATTAATTGATTTGAATCATTACTAATTTCAGTTTCTATTTTATAATTTTGAAATATTTGTTTTATTTCTGCAACTTGTTCAAAACTTAAATTACTAAATTCTAATTCTTTTAAAATTCCTATACCAAGATAATGTCCATTTGGTTTATTATAAATTTCATCTATAGAATTACCAATTATTTCACCAAAAGATAAATATAATCTTTTATTATTAAGTTCTTCATTATTCATATTTATAATATTTAATTTTGTATCAATTGTAACCTTTATTAATTCATGTAATTTTGTAAAATTTTGTTGAAAATATTCGATATTATAAATTTTTAAATAATTCCATACATCGAAAGAAAATAGAATTGCTATTTTTAAAATATAAGATATACCATAAGATAAATCTATAATATCTAAATTTTGAATAAATCTATAATCATGTACTATTTTTTCAGGTTTATTATAAAATCCAATTGTATCTTTACTTTCCTTAGTGTTTAAATTACAATAATTATCAGTTGAATTTTTAACCATTGATAATAAATCAGTTGGAATATAAATATATTTAATTCCATTTAAATAAATAGAAGCTGTAAATCCAGTTAAGTTGAGAATTTCTCCACCTCCAAATCCAATTAAAATACTTTGATTTTTATTATATTTATTATCGCCAATATAAGATAATATTTTTTCAACTGTACTTAAATTTTTAGAATCATAATTAAAATCTAATACTAATTTTGGAATATTTTTTAAATAAGAACCATATTCTTTATTAACGGTAGTGTCAGTTATTAATAAAATTTTATAATTTTTACTTAAATCATTAATATATTGAAAAATATTAGTTGTAGTTTCGATCATTTATATTAATAAAATCTTTTTTTTAGGTAATTTAAAATATTTTTTATAAAAAATTGATTTTATTTTTATATATGTTTAAAAATTAATTAAAAACAATAATATGTCAGAAGATACATTTAAACATTTATTTTGTATAACTAATAGTAACTGTTATTTTGATAGAATTGTTTTTGCTTTAGAATATATTCTATCAAATTCACATGATGATATCAAAATAATTTCTAATAATAAAAATGTATTATCTTTAATGGGTCGCAGTGATCAAAGAAAAAGTAAAAGAAATAAAATTAAAAAAACTAAAAAAACCGAATTTAAGTATTTTTTCTGCAGGAGTTGTGATTTTTCAACTGATGAAATACCTGAATATATAATTCAATATAAAAATTTAAATTTTATAATTACTATTCATAAATTATTTACTGACGCATTAGCAGGGGAACATGGTGCATTTTTTCCACTACAGGTTAAAATTAAATATCAAAATAAAGATGATATTAAAAAAATATTAGATTTTTCTAATAAAATTTATTGTGAAAATTATTTGGATGATGATTTAGAAAATTATAATACTTTAACTATGTATGTATATGATGATTATTACTGGGAAAATAATGGTAAAAAGAAAAAAAGAGAAATTGAAAGTATATACATTCCAAAAAAATTAAAAACTGATTTAATAAAGGAATTTGAGATTTTTGAAAGTGATACATATATAAAACGTTTAGAAAAACTTGGTATTACTAGAAAAAAGGTTTTAATGTTGGAAGGACCTCCAGGAACTGGTAAAAGTAGTTTAATTATGGCTTTAGCATCTAAATTAGAAAAAGATATAGCTTACTTTTCTTTTACACCAGATATAACAGATACAAAATTAATTAAAAGTATGCAAAGTTGTCCTAGTGATTCTATAATAGTTTTTGAAGATATTGACTGTTTATTTGAAGAAAGAAAAATTAATGATTCTAGTAAAAATAGTATTACTTTTAGTGCTCTTCTAAATTGTTTAGATGGTTTAGTATGTAGAGATGGATTAATTGTAATTGCCACAACAAATCATATTGATAAATTAGATCCTGCTTTAATTCGTTCTGGTAGAGTAGATAAAGTAGTAAATTTGACTTATATGAAAAAACCAGAAATATTTGAAATGTGGAAGAAATTTATGGAAAATGATTATGTAACTGATTCTGAAAAACTATTTTATGATTTAATTAAAACGTTAAATTTAAATATTACTCCAAGTTTATTACAACAATATTTATTTAGATATATTGATCAAAGCAAACAAGCCATGGATAATTACTTAGAAATTAAAGACATGAATGATAAAGTTGTTAAATCAAAAAAAGATATGTACTGTTAAAATATAAGTATTTTTAAAGATATGTATTTTAAAAAATTGATTTTTAACTTTTTATTTTTTTTATAATAATAAAGAATATTAAAAAAAAATGAAGATTAAAATGTATAAATTTAAATTGGGAATTAAACTTAATAATGTAAAAAAAAAATTAAAGAAACTAAACTTAATTAGTGCAAAATGTTTTACAGTTGAAACCATACAAAATGTAAAATATATATCTTTTAAATACGATAAAGCTATATCATGTGATTTAGAATTTAAAATAAAGAATATATTATATCCAAAAATTATTAATAGAAAGACTACTCTAAAAACTACAAGAGCATTTAATAGAAATAGTTATCTTAAAAAAAATACAAAAGCGTTTAATAGAGCTAGTTCTCGGAAAAAACAAAAAGTTAATTATGATGATTCTATTGATGATTCTCTTATCGAGTTGTTACTAACAGAAACATAATATAGTAAATTTAGTATATACACACTTATATAATAAATTATAAATATTTAAACTATATGATAAAAGTTATTTTTTTCTTAATAATCTAAATTTATATTGTGTTTATTCTATTAATTTTTTTCATCAAAAAATAAATTATTTACTTCCAATTTATATCCCTTCATTTTTTTTTTAATAAAAATCATGCTATCTGAATTTGATTTTTTGTTTTCTAATAGTTTTGTCCGATTTTATTATTATGATCATGAATATATAGCATTAAATATTATTGTATATATTCATAATCATTATTAATAAAAAAATTTGATTTTAAATTAATATATAAATTATATTATGTGCTCAGGACATTGGTACTCTTTCCCACGTCGTGGAAATACTTCTTTAGTCTACACGTCGTTGACTTTTGAGGGCACACCATATGGCAGTAAAACCGTACTGCAAGGCTCCAACAATCCATCTTCAGTTTTGTCGCTGTATATTTGGTGAGGATAACGGGGGTTACAATAGGGCGAGGCGGAGAGCGAAAGCTCAGGCGCTGCTTACTAAAATTCAAAGTTGTAATCTAACAGGCTGTAGGATCTTGTCTTTAGGGGGGGCGAACCTCCCCCGATGATCCACGTACGCCAGCATTGCGAATCTGTGATGTTCGGTTCCCGATACGTAATAAGTTTTTTAACTTTAACTCGGGTTACTTGGAGCTAGGGGGATTTCAAACGCCTCTGAAACAGCGTTGATACACGCTTGCGCCCAAGTAGAAATAAGGTATTTCTAAATTTGGAAACCAAGAGACAACGGAGATGGTAGTTAGTGTAAAATTAGATGATTTTCCGGATGAGATCATAGAAATAATTTTTCACCAGCTAGATTTAATTGATAGGACCTCATTAATGTATAATGTACCGCGAGTCAGTAAGAGGTTTAAAGCATTAGTACAAATAGTTATGAAGGGTGAATTGTATTTCGACACTTACTTTGATTGGAAAGAAAGTGTAATACTAGGTAAAATATGCAGGATTTTTCAGGATTCAGTAACATACGTGAATATTGGTGGAGATTGTGTGGAAGACAAGCATCTGATGTCCTTGGCACGCAATTGTCCTAAGCTCAGGAATATCACTATTCATGAAAGTCCAAAATTGATGGATCCAGCAGTAAAATTGTTGGCATACTGCTGCCCTGAAATCACGAACGTCAGATTCAATGGATGCTTGATAACAGATGAAGCTGTGTTTGAGTTGGCAGACAAGTGCCCTGGAATTAAGTATGCTAACTTTGAGGACTGCTTTGAATTAACAGATGCTGCATTGGTAACGTTAGCGGAAAACTGTCCCAATTTGAGACAGGTCATTTTTAATTGGTGTGAAGTTACGGATGATGGAGTTATTGCGTTTGCAAAAAAGTGCCCTGGACTCGAAATAGTATCCTTCAATTTTTGTGATGATCTGACAGATGCAGCGGTGATTGCGTTGGCAAATAATTGTCCAAGAATCACAAAAATTGCCTTTGATGGCTGTACAAATCTAACGGATGAAGCAGTGACTGCTTTGGCAGACAAGTGTTCTGGACTCTCTCTTGTCTCCTTTCGTGGATGTTTAAATCTGACTGATGGAATAATGATTACGTTGGCAGACAAGTTTCATGGACTCAGGTACTATCACTAAATTTGTATGTGCTTCATATTTTTGTAAGAGTCATAAAGAAAAAGATAAAAGATAAAGATATATAAACATTTTTATTTATTTTTTTAATTTTTTTAATATAACTTTTTGTTCATATGGAATATCATTAGAAGTAAAATAATCACGTGCAACATCTAATAACCATTTAGGAGATTGAATAGTTGATACATTTTCTAAACTACCCTGATCAATAATTAAAAATTCACCAAATACAATAAAAGGTGACTTAAAATTTCTAACTTTTACTGATTCATTAACTTTAATAATAATATATTGATATCCATTATTATAAGCAACATTTTGAAAAAAACCACTTAATATTGATTTCATAATATTATATTCTTTCTTTTGATACACAATAACTTTATCTTGATAATTAATTTCATTTAAAATCATCTTTAATTTTTCTAATGATTTTCTAATTTCAACCATTTTTGTATATCTAACATTATTTTTATAACACCAATTTATTGCTTTATCTTTACTTTTATCTATGGTCATAAAAGATTTATAAATATTAATAAATGAATAATGATCACCAGATTTCTTTTTAAATTTTTGTTTTGATTTTTGAATAAATTTCTTTTGTCGATCATCAAAAGGATTTGGTTTATCAAAGAAATCATTATAATTATTACTGATTGTCATCATTGCTGCCAAAATTAAAATTTCACTTTCACAATCATACAATTTACTATAAATTAACATTTTGGCTACTTGTGGTTCTACAGGTAATTTAGTCATTAATTTTCCTAATTCACTTATATTATTATTTTTTATAGCTTTAAGATTTATTAGTTCGGTTTCAGCAGCTATAAAATATTCTGGTGCAGGTGGATCAATTAAATCTTGAAAAAATACTTTTATTTGATCCATATGTGGGAACATACCTAATAATTGTAGTAAGTATTGTGAAATATTACTTTTAGTAAATTCAGGTGAATCAAAATCAGGAAATTTTTTATAATCTGATTCAGAATACATATGAAAAGCAATACCTGGTTGAGTTCTACCAGCCCTTCCAATTCGTTGTTTTACATTAGCTTTAGAAATATAACCTTTTTTAAGTTGGTTGGCTCTAATTTTAGGAAGATAAATACTTTCATTTACTAAACCAGTATCTATTACATATACCACACCATTAATAGTAATACTTGTTTCGGCTACAGGTGTTGAAAATACAACTTTTCTAATATAATCTCCATTATTAAAATTTCTAAACTTACTTTCATTAGTGGCCAACTCTTCAATATCTTTTTTAATACCAGAATATAAAGGAGTACAAAATAAATCTGTTAAATTATAATCTTTTAACATTTTACATCCTTTTTCAGTATCAGATTTACTAGGTAAGAATACTAAAATATCACCTGCATTTTCATTTTGATGAATATCTGCAACTTTTTCAACAGCCGATTTTAGATAATCTTGGTCAATATTTAAAAATTTTTGTTCAATTGGAAAAGTTTTACCTGAAACTGAAATAAATCCAGGATTATATTTAGAAAAATAATTTCCAAATTTTTTCACATCCGCAGTTGCAGACATAATTATAATTTTTAATTTAGGATTTAGTTTTTTTTCTAATACATTTCTTAGTAATGACAAAAGTAAATCTATTTGAACACTTCTCTCATGTGCTTCATCAATAATAATCGCATCATATTCTGAAATTTTAGGATCATTAATAACTTGAATTAGCAATATACCATCTGTCATAAAAATTAATTTTGTTTTATTATTTATTCTTCTTTCTAAACGGAATTGATATCCAACCTCTTGACCTAAAGAAACATCTAATTCTGCTGCCACTCTCTCTGCTGTATTAGAAACTGCCAGTTTTCTAGGTTGAGTACATACAACTTTACCTTTAAAATCTAAATGCTTAAGTATAAATTTAGGTACTTGGGTAGTTTTACCACTACCTGTCTCTGCTGATAGTAAAATAATTTGATGTTTTTTTATAGTATCCATAATGTTTTTTTCAACTTCTGGTTTATGAATCGGCAATTTACTCCATTTTTCAGCAATTTGTTTATAAGTTTCAGAAAATTGTTGTTCTGTTAAAGGATTTTTTTTAGTACCCTTAACATCAAAATATTTATTCGACATATATAATTATACAATATTTTTTAAAAATAAAAATATTATATTATATTATAATATGAATAGAATCCCTTATAAAATATTTGAAAGTTTTTCAAATATTAAAGAAAAGGAATGCACTGACGCAGATAAACATAATGAACAACTATATCGTAGTACAAAAAAAAAGGTGAGTGGGGCTATCATGATTATAACTAAAACAGGAATTTCAATGAGTATTGAAGTGCCAAAACCACCTTCACCTAATAATTATCAAAAATATGTATTACATAAAAAAAGACATGTTTCTAAAAATGTTATATATCAAAGTAAAGCGGTTGCTTATTTAATTGATAAAAATTATAAATTAAATATTGATTTTGAAGCTTATCAAGCTATTGATGTTGCAAATTGGGTAAAAAAACTTAATGGAGAACATGATTTTATCTTATCAGGAAATGAAATTGATGAACAAAATGAAAATATTAATACTTCAAATATTTATAGACAATTTAATAATCTTGGTGTAAGTCAAGAATCACCAATTGTATCTAGAAGAAATACTTTAAGATTAGAAAGGAGTCAATATTCTTTAAATAATGAAGAAATAAAAACTAGAAGTAATTCTTTTCCAGGAGAACAAGCACCCCCATTATATCCTGATTTAAATAAAATGATTGAACATAATCATTTTATATCAAGTGATAATTTAATACTACCTACCGCACCAAGTGAGTCATATAATGAACCAAATAATAGAACACCATGTGAGTCATATAATGAACCAAATAATAGAACACCAAGTGAGTCACATAATGAACCAAATAATAGAACACCAAGTGAGTCACATAGTGAACCACAAAAATCTCAAAGAAAATCTTCAAATAATGAAGAGGTATCGGTTTAATATTTATATTTTTTTTCCATTATTATATCAAATAATGGAAAAAAATAAATCATTACTTAATAAAGTTGATAATTTAAATATAACAGAAATAAAAACTATTATTAAAGGTCTTAAAAAAAAAAATTATGAACAACTCAATCAAATAGAAAAACAATTAATTATAATATTTTATGCATATCAAATACAATTTATTCAAATTATTTATATAATGACTTTTTATTATAAATTTTTACCTATTGTAAAAACTTATATATGGTTTGAAAATAAATATATAAATATAAAAAATTATTTATTTAGTTTTTTTGTGATCTAAAGTATTTTTACACATATCCATCAAGTCTAAATATAATTTACATTCTGGAAAATCGTCACTTTTAGAAACGCAGTTGAAATATTTATCTAAGAATTGATTGCATTTTTCTTTTTCATCCATTTTATTTATATATATATATATTTTATTTATATATTTAAATAATAATAATTATTTTAGATATTAATTCATCCATTTATGAACCGGTTCTTAATATATATATATATATCATTTTTATATACAATTTCTTCTAAGAAACATTGATTAGTATGTTTTAATATATCATTTCTAATATATAAATTATTTAGTTTATCACCAATTTCACCTGATTCAGTATATATTTTATTTTTTTCTTTTTCTGAAAGATTTAAATTATAAAAGTCATTTATAATATTAATTAATTTACTAACATTAAATTTATCAATAGAATATTCATGTATATCAGACATTATTCCATTAATACCATAAGGAAATTGAATTTTAATTATTTTTTTTTATCAATTAACATATTATAATCATCTGAATTTAATTCTATAATTTTATTATTTTTATTAAATTTATAAAACTTATTTAACAGTAAATTTCCATTCAGTTCCATATTAATAGAAAAAAATAATAGTTATTAAAAAATAAAATTAATTTTAAAAAAATAAATTAAAAAATAAAAAAATTTCTAAAAATAAAATTTAAATATTAACTTTTTAATCATCTAGTTGTAGAAAATGTTGAATTATTTTAAATTTATATTGAAGTGGTGTAATTGTTCCACTTATTTTTGAAAGATCATCTTCAAACATAAATAAATATTCAATGTTTATTTTAATTAATTCATTATCAAACAATCTAATTTTAATTTGGTCTCGTTCATATCCAGATTCGTCATTCGGGTCTTTAACTTTACAGTTTTCCTTAAGATATAATAAAAATTCAGAATTTGTATCCTTATATTTTATCCAACAATTATGGTAAGTAATATACAAAAGTCTGTAAGCAGGATCAGTTTCATCTTCATCTTCAAGTATCTCCAATGAACCAAAATCTGGAATATCAATTCCTGTTTCACGCATTTTTAGTATTACTTAAATAAAATAAAATATTATTTTTATCAATTTTTTATATTTTATATATAAATATGATACCCATGTGTTACTAAAACATTTTTATTTTTATGTTTTAGTAATACAGGGGTACCATTAATAGTATAAATTTATAATAAAATACTTTATAAATTTATTTTATTATCTAAATATAAAATATATGTTAATTTTTAAACTACCAAAATTAAAAAAAATAGAATTTAATATTAAAATAATTAATAATCCAGAAAAATATAATAATGGTTATAATATTTTATTACAATATTTATTAAAATCAATTGAAACTATGGATATTCAAGAATGGGAATTATATAGAGATTTATCAAATGACTATGAATTTATTGGAATTAATAGAAAACAAATTGAAAATTTAAATAAATTAACTAAAGTTGAAATAAATACTATATTAAAATTTAAACCTTTAAATCGAGCTTATTTTAAATTATGGGAAATTTTACATAATTTTGAATTAATACCAAAAAATATTAATTGTACTAACGTATGTTTAATGTCAAGTAATTTAGCCGAAGCTCCTGGTGGATGGATTAATGCTATTATAGATTATGAAAAAAAATATAATCCAAAACAATTATCTAAACACAAATTAATTGGTATATCATTAAAATCTAGTTTAAAGTTTAATTTAAGAGAACATAACTATTTAAAAAAGTTTAATCAACAAATAGAAATTAATTATGGTTTAGGTAATGGTGATTTAACTAATCCAGAAAATATATTAGAATATTCAAAAAGATTTAAAAATAATTCAGCTCACATAGTAACTGCTGATGGTGGTATTGGAGGTAAAGAATACGATATGAAAGAATATTTAAATTCAAAATTAATATTTTCTGAGATGCTTACAGCTTTATTAGTTCAAAAAAAAAATGGTAATTTTGTTTTAAAAATGTATTCTCTATATACCAATCTTAGTATTCAAATAATTAATATTTTACAGTATCACTATCAAGAAGTTTATATTACTAAACCAGTAACTAGTCGTCCAGCAAATGATGAATTATATATTGTAGCTTTAAAATTTGAGGGTATTACTAAATCAACAAGTGATTCATTATTAAATATATTAAAACAATGGAATAAGTTAAAATCAAATCAATATTTAAATACTTTTTTAAAAAAAACAGAATCCAAAAAAGAAATAACTAAATTTAATAAAAAATATTCTGATTTACAAATTAAAAGTTTAAAAAAAATTTTTAATTCTAAAAAATATAATCAAAATCAAATGAAAAATCAAATTGATAATATGTATTTGAAAGCTAAAAATTGGTATAATAAATATAATATAAAATTTTAATAATAATATATTATATTAAAATAAGAACTTTCGAATACGGAATAACGCACTTATAAAAAAGGAGACAGTTTGAAAATACATATCTGATTGAAATAGGATATATCATGACATTTCAAATAAAAAGTTGATAAAGTTTCAAAATATAATAATAATATTGCGACTTTTCGTAATGGTTATAAATGTAAATTATCTATGACAAAATTATTATTGAATGATATATTTAGACATACCCCTGTAACTAGAGGGAAGAGCATGATATTCATGTGCTTTTATATGATGTTTTAAAAGAATGGAATACAACTGATTTGCAAACTAAAGTTAATTAATTCTATTATAATACATATTCCAAATCTAATTTGTAGTTATGACTAGTTAATAATAGTTAAAGGTATAAATTAAATTAAATTCTTTTTTTTTACTATACTTAATTATCATAACCAAAGTGAAACTAATAACATCCCCCTTACTATGTATTAACTTATATTATGAAACTTTAATACTTTCCTTTCCAAATTTTAGTTAAAGTACCTTGTGAAATAACAATATTATGATCATTTTTAAGAATATTTACAGCAATACATTTTTTATATTCTTTAAATTCTATTATTTTTTCTATTTGTATATCATTAAATTTCTTTTTACTTTTTGGTTTAGTTTGTAAATAAGTAAAATCTAATTTTTTTCCTTCAGCTGTTTCAATCCATCCTTTAATTTCTAAGTTACCATGATGTACCAAATCATGACATTTTTTACATAGTACTACTAAATTATCTTTTACATTTTTATGAAAGTGTTGAATAAAACCATTTTGATCTGCGGTATTTTGTTCTAAAATATGATGTGTATCTTCTCCTTGTGCTTCACAAATTTTACATTTATCAATATAAACATTAGAATTATATTTTGAGCTTTGAGTTGATAAAAATTCTTGACTATGATTTAATAATTTTTTTCTAATTTTCATAGCGTCACTAATAAATTCTGGATTATCTACAATAAATTTTGCCACTTCAATTCCATAAATTGCTGTACCGGCTCCTTCTTGTAGTGTTCTATCATAAATAATATTATCATCTTTAAAATCTACTTTGAGATTAAAACTTTTAATATTCTTTAATGTAGTAACTTCTGGTATATCATTTAGTTGATGTAAATGTGTTGCAAAGACAAAATTAGCATTCTTTTTTGACATTTGAACTATAACAGCTGATACAATTGCAACTCCTGAAGTACTTTCTGTAGAATGACATAGTTCATCTCCAAGTACAATTGAATTTTGATTACTTCGTTTTAAAATATTTTTAAGTTCTAACATTTCAACTGTAAATGATGAATGACCTTTGAATAAATTATCATTTCCTATAATTCTAGTAAAAACATAATCATATGGATAAAATTTTAAACTCTTACAAGGTACAAACATCCCAATTTGAGCCAAAATTATATTTAATCCAATGGCTTTCATAATTGATGATTTACCTACACCATTTAAACCATAAATAATCATACCACGAATTGAATCTAAATCAATGTCATTCGGTATATATTTACAATCTTGAATCTTCTCAATAATAGGATGACGCATTTCCTCCGCATGGAAAAAACTTCTATCTGATTCAACTATTTCAGGTTTAACATAATTGTTTAAAATACTGCTCTTGGCATTACTCTTATAAGTATCAATTTCACCAATTTTTTTCGAAATTTCTTTCAACATTAAATTATATTTCTGATAATATTGAATTAATAATGGCTGAAATATACCTTTAGATAATGATTTTAATTTTTCAATATTTAATTTATACTCCTTTGATTTTTGATTTAATTCCGGCCAGGTAATCTTACATTTACTTCCAGTAGTATTAAATTTTACTCCTACAAATTTATAATCTTTATTTTTACTCTTTATTGTTTGAGCTCTTTTATTTGTACATCCAATATAAAAGCCTTCGATCTCAGTCGATTCAACTTTAGTCATGGTTTGATCTTTAGAGTCAATAAGTTTGGAAAAGTAAGCAGATGCTTGTTTAAAATAATTATCAATTTCTTGATTAGTTTCAATAATAGTATCTATTTCCTGATATTTACCCTTCTGAAAAATAGAAGATGTCATATTACCTAAATTATACCTTCCTATTTGAGTCATATCAAAAGTATCTTGATATTCTTGTTGAAATTCTTGAAATTTTACTATTTCTTCAGAAGTTGGTAAAAAATCATGAAGTTTATTATCCTCTAAATATTGAAATAATTTATTTACAGATTGAAATGAACTATGTAATTTGTAAAATTCATAGGGTTCAAGTAGATTTAACAACATTTTACGATTTAAACGTTCAATATCATGAATACCACTCATAATACCCTCTAAACTTTTATAATGTGGTATTAAATCTTCGGTATATTGATATCTTTGTTTCAAAATATCAACATTCACAATTGGATTGAGTAATCTATATCTTAATTCTCTTTTACCGATGGATGTACTAGTATTTTTAACAATATTAAATAAAGATATACTTCCGGTAGAATAAACATTTAATTGTTCAGTGGCATTATTTTCAAGAATACAATATTTCTTTTGATCCCAGAAAAATGGTTTATTAAGATCACGAATAATGTTTTCATTATGTTCATAACAATATTGTAAAAGGTAAATGTAACTTAATAATGCATTTGAATACTTTTCTAAATCTAAAAATTCAATTGGAGTAAGTAATCCGGTTGAAGAAAAGATTTTACTTAAAAATTCATTTTGATATGAATTTTTTTCATAAGTATGATCTAACTCTTTAAAATGCACCATTAAATTTTTTATATCGAGTATATTTTCAATTTCATCATTTGAAATTTCATAATTTTTATTCATAATTATAAATTCACGAGGATAGTAACTCTTAATAATTCGGTATAATTGTTCTAATGATTGTTCTTGTTGATAAGTTTCATGAATTAAATTATATCCAGTAGATAAATCAATCATTGACCAACCAAAAGATAATCCTTTATTAGGATCTTTAAAATTAGATACCTCTTCAATTACAATCGACATAATATAGTTAGTTTTTGGATTTTCTGTATCATCTAAGAAAGTACCAGGACTAATAATTTGTGTTACTTTGCGGATAATATTTGGTTTAGGTGTAACTTGTTCTACTAAAATAATAGTATAATTATAATCTAACAAAATATTGATATACTTTTTAACAGTAAATTTTTGAACCCCTGCCATATGAGGATTACCATGTGAAATTTCAGATTTAGCTTTATTTTTACGAGTCAATTGAATATTTAAAATTTCAGTTATTTTAATTAAAGTTTCAGGTTTATCAATGGCATACATTTCAAAAAAATGACCAACTTCCATAAATACTACAGTATTGGGGCCATATTTTTGTTGAAACTCATTTTGATAATTTAAATACTCGTCGACGATTTTAGCTTCCTTATATTTATTCCCAGACATAATTAATACTGATTATATTTTATTATTAAATAATTTTTAAGTAAAAAATTTATTAAAGTTGTCCTTCCGAATGTTTAGATTAAAAAAAGCTTGACCACTAAAATATTTATAATTTCTTTTGATTTTAAATTATAAATATTTTGTACGAAATACAACTTATATACAGTATTAATATTAGAAATATTAAAAAGTTTTTATACTAATTTTAAATCTTTTAATTCAATCTTCATATTTTCCCTTTTTATAAATTTATGTTCTTAATCCTTTAGTTAAATATAGTTTATAATTTTGTAATGATAATAATCTATTAAAAATTATTTAAAATATTTTTTTTCTTTTCATTTTTTTTAATTGTGTTTAACAATATTATTTAACATGTCAGGAAAATTTAAATCACCTCGACGATTATAGATTTCTTTATGCATTTCTGTATTACTAATATAATAAATACCTTCTATTTTTACCAGTTTTATTAAAACATGTTTCATAACAATTATCCCACATGAATTCATGATTTGTTAATTCACCATTATCATTATTATTCTCTTGGCATATTTTACTATTATTAAAATATCTTTGAAGTGTATTTCGCATTGGAATATTATTATCTTTAATTTGTTTAAATCCATCAATTATTTCAAATGAATTATTTTTATTTTTATTTTTTTCTAAACAAAATTCATTAAATTTTTTATGATCGCATATACTTTTAGGTAAGTTACTATACAGTTTCGGATTATGATGTTTGTTTTTTGTTGATATTACATCAGATTTAGTATTTGGTCCCATTTTTTTATCACACACTGAATCAGTTTCAATTTGATCTATTTTATCTTTACATAAATTTGTGTCACATGTTGGGATAGGGATAGGTTCTAACCCAAACGGTGTTGGTTGCTGTTGCTGTTGCTGTTGCTGTTGCTGTTGTGGAGCCGAGATAAAGTCCCCCGGCGGCGGTGTTGGCGGTGGTGTCGAGAGTAATTTAGGCTGGTTTATAAGTTTAAACCTAAATTTATTACTTTTATCACCTCCACATTCTTCGCAAATGGTATAATGGCTTTGACCATTTATCATTGAAGGATATAAATCCATGCAATCTATTCTAGGATTAGGATTAGTAACATCTATCCATTTATCATATTCTTCCTGTGATAAGTTACCAGTAGAAATTAAATCATGACAATATAAACTATCATTGTTAGATTTATCTTTTGTTACTCTATCCGACTCAATATTATGATTATTCTTAAGTATTATATCTGGCCTTATCGTAAAATGTTCATTTTTTGTTTTATCATTTCCTAAAAATAAAGTTAAGCCTATAATAATTATAAGTAATATAATTAAATAATTTATTATTTTCATTTTATAATATATATATATATATTTTTTTTAAAATAATAAAATTATAATATTTATATAATTCAATATTTAGATTATTAAAATAATTTTTAAAATATAATTATATTATATAAAATAAAAATAATGAATTATATAAATATTATAATTTTATTATTATTACTATCTTTATTATATAAAGCATTTACTTGTAAAGAACAATTTAGGAATAATCAGCCAAGACTAGCAATTCATACCGTATTTTTACCCAAAGAAAATAATATATTTTTAGAAGAGTGGATTGATTATCACTTAAATTTAGGTTTTGAAAAAATTTATTTATATAATAATCATGGTAGTACAGGAAAAGGAACTGCTGGACAAAAAGATATGGTAATTAATAAAGTAAATAAATATAATATAGATTATGAAAATCTTTTAGTAGAACAAGATATAGATTTACAATTAAAAGAAATAGAAGATAAATATAAAAATAAGGTGAAAGTTATTAGATGGGATTATAGAGATGAAAATAATAATATTATTTATGGTTATGCAGAATCAATTCATCATTATATGAAACATTTTGGAACATTAAGTGATTGGACCGCTTTTATAGATGTAGATGAATTTATATATTTAGAATCAAATAAAACTTTAAAACAATTCATTCAACATTATAATGAGAATAATTATAATAAACTAATAATTAAACAAAAAAAATATGCAGATCGTTTTTGTAATTTAGAAAAAGCAATAACTGATATTGATGATGTAATTGAAATAAATACTGACGGATGGGGTATTAAAAATATATGTAAAAATAGTTCTTTAAAACCAAAACAAGGTTCTATGCATAATATCCAAGTTAAAGATTTGAAAGCTTACAACTGTGATGTTGATGTATTAAGATTTAATCATTATAATATTAATATTAAGCAGGTTGATTGGATGAAAGGTTTTTTTAAAACAAATCAATTTAAAAGTGGAAAAGACCAAAGTATGAAAAAGTATAAAACAGCATTATGTGAAAAACTTAATCAAGAAAGAAAATATAATAAACAGTTTTATCAAGAAAATAAAAATAAATATTGTTATAAATTTTAGATAAATTTAACTATTCCTTCCATAAAAGGAACTCCACCTCCAACAATTTTTTCTTCATTGGGTTTATTTTTTTGTTTTTTATGAATTTCTTGATAATATTCTAATGGTTTTAATTCACCTTTTAAATCTACCCATTTTGAATGTAAATTATGAAACACTTTAATATCATGATGATGATAAGCTCTATAATCTAAATTTGCTGATCTAACTATATATCCAGCTTGATTTAAATAGTAAATTAATCTATTTTCGGCTCCCATTAAATGCACAATATGGTCAACTTTATCCACTACCTCAGATTTCATTGGAGATTGGAACATAATGCCATCAAAAGTACATCCATAGTAATTTCCATCTATTTTAAAAGACCTGGTACAACCACAATTCCTTTGATTTTTACATTTTTTTTTATCGCAGGGAGTAAACATATATACATGTTGTAATAAACTTTTTTCTTGAACTACTGGAAAATTACGATCTAACTCCATATCAGCATGTAAATAAATACAATTTTTACCTTCAAGGTTTTGGTTAGCATATTTAAATACTTCTTGATAAGTAATTCTTTTATTAATCATAAAAATTTTAAGTTTTGAAATATTTAAATTAAAATTTTTTGAGCGATAATAATCAATATCTTCTTCTGATTCAACTAACCAATGAACTTCTTCAATATTAGAATTTTCTAAATTATAGAGAAAACAACTGTCAATTTCCTTTTGTCGGTCTTTAACACCCGTAGCTTCATATTTAATTTTATAATATTGAGCAATTAAATAAACCATTTATTATAATAGATTATTTAATTAATTTTTAAGCATTATTATTTTATTTCATAATTTTTATGATCCATTAATATATCACTATATGATTCTCTTTGTCCAATTATAGAAGGATAAATAGCATAAATCTTAAATTTTGTTTGTAATTTTACATAAAATGAATCTACTTCAGTACCAGAAGGATTCATCATCTTAAGACATAAATCAAATAATTTATAATTCAATGCATAAGCATGAGTGGTATAAGTTTCAATACATTTATGTAAGTGTTGTGTATTATTAATTTTTTCTGGTTCTATTTTGTGATTTCCCCCTAAATATAACATGTTCCAATCAAATGATAATTCTGCTAATCCTTGTTTTAAAATGGAATCAAAATTTTCTTTAAGTATAAAATCATCTTCTAATATAAGAATATTTTTATAATTTCTTTCTTTAGATATTTTTATAATTTGGTAATGACTCAATTTACAACCTAAAGCACCAATTATATAATTGGGATCTCTTTTAGGACATGTATAACGATTATAATATTCTTTAGGGTAATCGGAAAGCTTTGGTTTTATGGCGGAAAATCTTTCATATTTTTTTAAAATATTATGTTTTTGAATTTGTTTTAAGCATTGTTTCCAACGATCAGTTCTATGATCTAAATTAATAATAAAAATTTTATCAAAAATGTTATTCATTAATTATATTAATATATTTTTTATTTAAATTAATATAATAAAAAAATTGATATATATATATTTGACATGAATTCCAAAAGTGAAGACGATTCTGTTTCAAGTTCTAGCGGTCTATCTGGTGTAGATAGTTTTAAAGGTGAGAATGGAACAAGTGGTTTTTTTGGTGTATATGGTCTTAAAGGTAATACTGGTGATGATAATTTTGATTATGATTTTGATAATCTTACATCTCTTAATCGTCTAGCCTATAAAATTGATAAAAATGCGTTTAGTATTCTAGATGATCTAGAGTTCTCTTTTCACTTATTCTTTGGAGATCGGTATATTGAAAAAACAAAAACACTACCTGAAATGATAAAACTGCGTAATGAGAAGTACAATCGTATTCAAACCACAATTATTTCATTTGATCGAAAACCAGAAAATGAAACAATTAATATTGGTTGTGTTCCACCATGGTTTAAAATAACAGATTAAACTTTATCAACATTTAAATTTTTACTTTATCAACTTTTAAATTTTTATTTTTCATTCTTTGATATTTTTTTATTAATTTAGAGAACCAAACAAAATTCATAGTTGTCAGTGAAATTTGTAATAATATAAAGTTAGAATTATAAGTTATCATGAAATATAATGCATAAAAACCCACAAAGATTCGGAAAAATAAATATGTAATCAATAATGCATAACAATTATATTTAAAAAAATTAGTATCTGTTAAATTTTCTTCATACAAGTAAAGTACATTATTTAAAAAATATGTACTAATTTCTGATAAGTAATTAATTGCCAAAATGTAATATAAATCATCGTCTTGTTCTAACATACAATAAGTATTACCATAAATAATCATCAAGTGATGAAAAGTTAAAGAATATTTGTGACGGTAATTTATATTAAATAAATTTATAATATCATAAATGGCAAATCCAGATGATAAATAAAGATAATAATTTAATTTATCTTGATCGATTAAATCAATTAAGTAATAAAATGAACCTGAAATCATGACAAGAGCGTGTAAAGAAGAATTTATTTTATTTAAAGTATCTAAATCAATCTTTAATTTTTTAGTGGCAAAATATTCTTCTCCAAAAAAAAGAAGAGTAAAGCATAATATTTGTAAAAACATATAAAATATAATATTGTATATTCTTTATATGAATAATTTATTTGATATTGTTATTCCAGTTGGGCCAAAAGATCAAAATATTATTCAAAAACAGATTAAATTTACTCAAAAAAATATTGTTGGTTATAGAAATATTTATTTAGTTTGTAATGATTCTAATTATAAATTACAAAATTGTATTACAATTAATGAAAATATATTTGGATTTAATTTAGAAACAATTAAAAAATATGGTATTCATAAAAATAGATGTGGTTGGTATTTACAACAACTAATTAAATTGTACGCCGGTTTAATTATACCAAATATACTAGATAGATATTTAGTTTTAGATTGTGATACTTTTTTTATTAAATCAACTAAATTTATTGAAGATAATAAATGTTTGTATGATTATAAAAATAATATACATCAGCCATATATTACACATTTACAAAAAATAGGGTTATCACATATTGATGTTAATAAATCATGGGTATGTGATCATATGATTTTAGAAACTCAATATATTAAGAAATTGTTTCAACAAGTTGAATATGATAATTTATTATTTTATCAAATCTTTCTTCAATTAGTTGATGAAAAAGAAAAATCTGGTGCTTCTGAATTTGAAATATATCTTAATTTTATGTTACAATATTATCCAGATAAAATAAAAATAAGAAAACTTAATCATTTAGGAGTTATAGATATTAAAGATATTAAAGGTAATTTAGATTATGTAAGTTATCATTGGTACATGCGTAAATAAATAAAATATCTATTCATTTTAAATAGTAAATGGATAAATATATTACTCATCATAGATTTGATTTAATGGCAAAATATTTGTATTTAAAATATAATAATTCTGAATTTTATCAAGAATTATATCAAAAGCATATTCTAACTTTTAATCAAGCATGGGAAGAACCTGGAAATAAAAGTAAAATAGAAGATTTTATTCAAAGTTTTGAAAAATTAATTGAATCTATGAAAAAATTTGGATTTGTTGATAAAAAAACAATTGAAGTAGGTAAAAATGGAGTAATAATAAATGGTGCGCATCGTTTAATGGTATCTTATTTTTTAAATCTGAATCCTAAATTTGAATTAAGTGACAAAAATGGTTGTGAAACTTATCATTATGATTTCTTTATCAACCGAAATAATTACTGGAAAAGGACAGAAGTACCATATCAAAATTTAGACCAAATATATACTGATACTATGGCTTTGGAATATCTTAATTTTAAACCTAAAATTAGACCAATAATATTTTATCCAGTTAGTTATACAAAATTTGTAAAACAAGAAGTAGAAACAATATTAAACAAATATGGTAATATTTATTATTTTAAAAAGATTAAATATAATAAATGTCAACTTAAAAACTTTATTAAAGAATTATATCGTGGAGAATCTTGGATTGGTGGATTATTTCCAAATGATAGTTGTGGAGGTAAATTAGATCTATGTTTTGAAGATAATTATACACAAATGTATTTATTTGAATTTCATAATTTAAATAATATGATTAATATGAAAAAAGAATTAAGAAATTTATTTAAATTAGAAAAACATTCTGTTCATATACCAGATACAGAAGAAGAAAGTTTTAGAATTGCTGCTGGATTTTTAAATCAAAATAATTTACAATTTTATAATACCGATTTAAATGAAAAAGAAAAAAGTATTCTTCAAAATATATTTAAATTACCTAAAAGTGATAAATTATGTTGGAATTTAAAAGAGAATAAGATAGTTGATGACTTAAAAATTATTAATGACCCTAGAGAATATTTTTATGTTAATGGGTATAAAATTAAAATGTAATTTCTTTGATTACTTTTAAATTATTTAAATCAATATCTTCTAAAATTTTAATTATTTTAGGTGCTGCTTTTTCAAAGCCATATAAATTTTTAACATCTTTTATTTCTCCATTAAATTTTTCAGATAATCCTTTTACCAAAGCATTTTTTAATTTAGAAAAATTATATTCCTTTATTTGTATTACATTTTTACTAAAAATTCTATTATTTTGTCTTAATCCAATATTAATTACAGGTTTTTTATAAGTTGCTGCCTCTAAAATACCACTTGATGAATTACCAACAACTATATTACATTGATTTAAAAAACTTAAATAATCTATTCTTGGAAGACTTGAAATAAATTTAATATTTTTATAATTTATTTTGATATTTTCATATATATTTAATATTTCTTTATTACTATCATCTGAATTTGGAAGAATAGTCAAGATTTCTAAATTATTATTTTCATATTCTGTTAAGGAAAATATAGAATCCATAATAATAGATATATTTTCTTTTAAATTTAATACTTCTTCTTGTGTAGGGTGGAAAACTAATAATATTAATTTTTTATTAAGATTAAAACCGTATTTAACTTTAATATTTTGATCAAGAGATTGATAATCTAACATATCATCTATTTGAGGAGCACCTACTAAGAATACATTATCAGGATTTTCTCCTAGTTTAATAACTCTTTGATATGCATCTTGATTTGAACAAAAATGTATTGAAGCCAATTTAGTAATACTATGTCTAATTACACCATCAACATGACCAGATAATTCTCCAGCTTGGATATGAGCAATTGGTATATTCAAATGTAATCCTGCTACAGCAGTCATAAATTGTTCTCCACGATCACCAGAAATTAATATAATATCAGGTTTTGATTCTTCTAAGATTTCAGGAATTTGTAATAAAAATAAAGCCAATGATTTAATCATAGTTAATTTATTATATCCATCCAAAGTATTGTAAATTTTATATTTAACTGGTATATTATCTTTTTGGAATTCATTAATGGTGTTTCCAAAAGATTCTAAAAGATGCATATTGGTTACTAAAATATTAAAATTAAAATTTTTTTCTTTTTGAATTGATTTGATGATAGGTTTAATATATCCATACTCCCCTCTAGAACCGGTTATAAATAGTATTTTCTTCATTATAATATGTTTTTATAATTATATTTAAATATATACTTATAATAAATGAAAATTGCATTATGTTTTTTTGGATATTTTGGAAAACAAAATATATTACATAGGTTAAATCAATTAAATGGGTATTCCCTAAATGATTATAATGAAATGTGGTCAATAGAACATTTTAAAAAAAATGTAATTCAAAATTATGATGTTGATATATTTTTTCATTGTTGGAATCAAGACTCAGAAAGTCAAAATTTATTAATAAATGAATATCAACCAAAAGATTATTTATTTGAAAAACAATATAATCATAAATTTCATTTATGGAGATTTTATAGTGAAAGTAAATGTATAAATTTAATGAAAAAATATGTAATAAAAAATAAAATAAACTATGATTTTGTATTTTTATCTATTTTTGATCAAATATTTTTTACTAAAATTAATTTTAATGAATTAGAACCAAATTATATTTATAATAGTTTTTGTAATAATTATAATAAAATGGATAATTATTTTTATAAAAATAAAATATTTTTATATGACCAATGGTATTTATCAAATTTAGAAAACATAAACTTAATTACAGATTATTATGAAATAATGAAAATATTTAAAAAATATAATTTAAAAGAATATGGAACACATATGCAGAGAAAAATATTAATCATTAATTTAGGGTTAATTGATAAATTAAAATTTATTAAATATGTAGGTATAGACCATATTAAATGTAATCAAATCTTTTTAGATCGATATAAAAAGAATTTAAATCGTTTAAAAAAATAAAAAATATTATTATTAATATTTTAAATGAAAAGTATTAATGATATAATTTTAATTATTCCAGCTAGAGTTAATTCAAGTAGAATTGTGAAAAAAATGATACGACCAATATATAATACAAATTTATTTGAAATTACATTAAAAAAAGCATTACAATCAAAAATTCCAATAGAAAATATTTATGCAGCTGTAGGAGATGAAGAATTAATTCAAATTGCAAGAAATAATAAAATTAATATTTTTTATAGAAGTACAAAATCTATAAATACAGATGGTTTTTTAATAAATTGTGAAAAAACTACAGAATGGTTTTCTGATTTATCAAAAGAAAAAAAATATTTTATGATTATAAATGCATGCCAACCATTCTTAACAGTAAATACTATTAATAATTTTATAGATTATTTTTTAAAAAGTGAAAATAAAAGTTTAATTTCTGTAAAATTAAATAAAAATTACTATTGGAACCCAGATAAAGAATTAAATATTGATAATTTTGACACTAAAGCTTTTGATAGTTTTATATTTAATACTAAATATGTTAAAGAATCATATTTAGCTTCACATTCATTACAAATTGGATTATTGGATGATATAAAAAATAAAATATGGCTTGGAACATTTAAAAAAAATGATCCAGAATTATTTTTGGTAGAAGATGAAGAAACATTTGATATTGATTATCCTTGGGAGTTTGAAATGGCAAAATTAAAATATGAGTTTTATAATTCCACAAATACTTTTTCTTTTAATTTAAATCCATCGGATGCTTCATGATTATTTAACAAATTTCCATCATTTAATTCTTGACCTCTAGAAATTAATTGTTTTTTTAAATTAATTAAATATTCTTTTTTTTTTTTTGAATCAACTTCATCTAATTTCCCATAAATTTGAATAGTAAAAACTTGTCTTGGGTAATTACTTGTATTTTTTGAACTTCCATGAATTGTATTTATTAAATGTACAACCATATCACCAGGTTTAAGATTAAATATTACTTTCTCAAAATTATTCAATATATTATTATTTTTAATTTTTTGAGATGTTCCAACTTGGTAAGAATTTTCATGTTCATAACAACCATTTAAGTGACTCCCTTTATAATAATATAATCCTCCATTTTCTTCAGAACTATTATTTAATGGGGTCCATATAGTTAAACCTATTCCTTTTTTTAAACACCACATTGCATTATCCTGATGATTAGGCGCTGATTTACCAACTTTAGATGGCTTTAAAAATAATTCACAATTTCTTAATTCTACATCATCATTTAATAATAATTTGCATAAATCATACACTTTTTTACTTTTTCCAATATCTGTAAAATAACATTTTTTATTTGGAGTTAAACCTTGAATACTATTTATTTCACCATTTTCACAATAATTAACAGACCTACCTTCTCCTAATAAATATTGATCTGATTTTACTATATCTATTTCTTTCTTCATTTTATTTATTTCATCTATAGACCAAAAATTTCTAAATTCCACATAACCATTTTTTTGAAGTAATTTAATTTTTTCATCCATTTTATATAAAAATGATATTTTTTATGCTTTATATAAATATTTAAATATAAAGCATAAATTTATTATAAAATGAATTTTGTTATTTTTGATACAGAATACACATGTTGGGAAGGTTCTTTAGAAAGAAACTGGAGTAATCCAAATGAATATCAAGAAATTGTTCAAATTGGAGGGTATAAAATAAATCAAAATTTTGAAATTATTGATAAATTAATTATATATGTAAAACCAAAATTAAATAATTTATCAGAATATTTTACTAATTTAACAGGTATTACAAATAAATTCATAGATGAAAATGGTATTTGTTTTAAAGATGCATTAGAACAATTTTATATTTTTTGTAAAAATAGTAAAAACATTTTTATGTGGGGATATGATGATGAAATAATAAAAAAAAATATAGAATACAATAAAATAAATAATATATTATACTTAACCTGGATACATAATAATATGAGAGATATAAAAGTATTTTTTAATAATTTTTTAGATAGTAAAAATTATAATAGTGGAAATATATACAAATATTTTAAATTAAATATAAATGACCATAAAGAACATAATGCTTTAAATGATTGTTATTCAATATACATTTCTTTAAAAGAAATATTAAAAAATAATAAATATTTATGGTATAAATACTTATATAAACTAAATATATATTCATTTATTTTTGCAAGGGGTGGATCAAAAGGAATAAAAAATAAAAATATAAAAATATTTGATGGTAAACCTTTAATTAATTACTCAATTGATATTTCAAAAAAATCAAAATATATTGATAAATGTTTTGTATCTACAGATAGTGAAGATATTTTAAATATTTCCAAAGAAAATGGAGCAGAAGTTCCTTTTTTAAGACCAAAAGAACTTGCAGAAGATAATAGTGCAGAAATTGATTCATGGAAACATATAATAAAATATTTAAATTCAAAAAATGATACTTTTGATATTTTTATTTCAATCCCTACCGTATGTCCATTTAAATCATTAGAAGATATAAATTCATGTATAGAGAAATTCATTGAAAATGACCCTGAAATTTTGATAACCACTATTAAATCAAAAAAAAGCCCTTATCATAATTTATTTAAAAAAATAGATGAAAATAATGTTTGTTTATTTAGTAATCAATATGAAAATACAGTAAATAGACAAAGTTTTGAAAATATAATTTATGAAAACACAAATATATGTTATATAAGTAAGCCTGAAATTATTTTAAATAAAATAATAAATAAAAACATTTGGACTAATTTTGAAAAAATAATGATGTATGAAGTAGATGAAATAAAAGGTTTAGACTTAGACTCAGAATTAGATTGGAATATTGCACTTTATTTACTTAAAAATAATTATAACATTAATTTATAATAAAATGAAATGTATAATGTATCATTATGTCCAAAAATTTAATAAAGAATTACCTTATTTTAAATTTTTACATATAGATGACTTTAAAAAACAGTTAGATTTTTTAAAAAATAATTATTATTTTCCAAGTAAGAATGAATTTTTTAAATTTATTAATAAGGAAATAAATTTACCAGAAAAATCAATTATATTAACCTTTGATGATGGTTTAAAATGTCATCATGAATTTGTATTACCTGAATTAAAAAAAAGAAATATGTGGGGGTTTTTTTTTATAAATTCTGGGGTTTACATAAATAATGATTTTTTAGATGTTCATAAGATACATTTATTAACAGGTAGATTTGATTCTAAAATTTTATTATCTAAAGTAAAATATTTTATAAATGAAAATAAAAATTGTATTCGAAATGATGTAAAACAAAATTTAGAAAATATATTATATAAAAATTATATTACATTTGATGAAAGTGAGGTAAATTTTAAAAAAATTTTAAATTTTTATATGGAAAAAGAAAGTTCAAAATTGTTTATAAATAAGATTTTTAATGATTTTTTTCCAAATATCCAGAAACAAATTTTAAATTTTTATCTATCAATTGATGAAATTAAAAATTTAGATAATAATGAAATGTTAATAGGAAATCATACGGTAAACCATTATAATCTTGCTTCACTTAATAATGAAGAACAAAAATTCGAAATAGAAGAAGGATGTAAATTTATTTCTAAAATAATTAATAAAAATTTAAAGTTTTTTAGTTTTCCTTTTGGTGGAAAACATGTTTATAATGATTTAACTTTAAAAATTTTAAAAAATAATTCAACTTTTTTAAGTTTTGATAATAATCCAATTGACATAAATATAAATAATTTAGATTTATTAAAAATTCCAAGATATGATTGTAACTTATTTGATTATGGAAAAATTTATAATTATAAAAAAAATGATATAAATCATGTTCCAAAAGAAATAAATTTACAACAAAAATTTAATAATAATTATTCATCTATTACAATTTTTACATCTAATCATCCAAGACATCTAAATTTAGTAAATTTAGTTTCTAAAATTACAGATATTGTTTATGTTGTAATTGAATCAACAACTTTATTTAAAAAAAGAGATAATTATCTTAAATTTTATTTTGATAAAGTAAAACAATCCGAGAATAAATATTTTGGTAATATAGGTTTTCTAGAAAATAATGTAAAAACTTTAAATATTCAATATAATGATGCAAGTAAATTAGATTTAAAAATTTTAAAACCAGCATTAGAAAGTGAAGTTATTTTAGTCTATGGTGCTTCTTGGATAAAAAGTGAATTATGTGAAATATTGGAAAGAAAAAATGCCATAAATATTCATGCGGGTATTTCTCCTTATTACAGAGGTTCGGGTACAACATTTTGGCCAATATATGATAATAAATTAGAATATGTTGGTGCAACAATTCATAAACTAGCTTTAAAATTAGATGCTGGTGAAATATTTTATACTGTAATACCCATTTATAATAAAAGTATGAATAATTTATTTGATTTTACAATGTATGTAATAAAAATAACACAAGAAACATTACTTGAAAAATTAAAAAATAGAGATATTTGGAGGATAAAAACACATCCACAAAATAAAAATTTAGAAATAAAATACACAAAAAATAATGACTTTAATGAAAATATAGCATATAATTTTTTAAATAATGAACCAAATATATCAATTTTAAAACAAATAAATTACGATAAATCTATTTATTTTAATCCTATTTTTAAATAACAATTTAATTATTTTATTGCTTCAATATAAAGTGAAATTTCCGGATATGTATTATCAAATTCAGAACTATTAAATTCATCTGAATTACTTAAATTTTTACTTTTAATAAATACTTTTTTAAAACCACTTTTTAATAGAAATTGAATAACTTTATTTTCATTCCACCAGTTTATATGAAGACCAGTTAAATGATTTTTAAACTTAGAAAAATATTTTTCTGACTCAGTCCTTAAAAATTCAAATGCTCCATATTTACCATATGTATCAAATATTACTTTTAATTCTTTTTTATTATATTTTTTAATATTTAAAAATTCATTATAAATATCTTTATCAACTAAATCTAAATCTTTTAATTCCCATCCACCAAAATAACTAAAACTTTGTTGTAAAAAATTTTCATATGTATTAAATTTTTTATCAAAAATCTTTAGATTTAAATTATTATTTTTTATAATTAAGTTTTCATAAAGTATATCAATATTTGGACATGTAATTCTAAATAAACCATTATTTTTTAACATTCTATATACATCTTTAAATAAAAATTTAACATCAATATCTCGTAAATGTTCAATAACATGTGATGTATAAATTAATTGCAATGAATTTGATTCAATTGGAAATTTTTCTAATTTACTTAGATCATGGTCATGGTCAAAAGTAAAATCTTTATTAGTTTTTTTTAAAATATTTGAATACCATATTGAATTTGATGTATGATGATTATACCATTTATCTTTAATCCAAAATCCAGAACCTAAATTCAATTTATCTTTTTTAATATCATTATTAATTTTATTGAAATCAAAATTACATATATTTTCAGTCATTAATAACTTATTCATATCAATATTATTTTTTGCTTTCTTTCCTAATATATTAAATAATTCTCTGGCAGGAATACCAGTACCTGGTCTCTTTGTCCATAAATTGTCTAATGTAAATTCTTCTCCTTCTTTAATATCTTTGATGGTAACTACACTTCTTCTGGCCCATTCTTTAATTGGTTTTTCTAAATTATGAATTTCTTTATTTTCACCAAGAGATTTTTCAACTTTTCTAATTCCATCAACTAAATCATGTAATCCAAGTGGATCAATTGATACATTTTGGTCAGGTCCAGGATGAGATTTATCTAAAATAATATGTTTTTCAATTAATTTGGCTCCATGTGATACAGCAGCAAAACAAGTATAATTATCAGGTGTATGATCCGAATGTCCTACAACAATATTAAATTTTTCACTTAATTTAGGTATAAGTTTAACATTAATATCTTCATAATTGGGTGGATATTCAGAGGTACAATTCATAATCATAATATTTTGGTTATATGGATGTAAAGTTTGTAGGGTATATTCAATTTCATCAATTGTTGCCATTCCAGTTGAAATAATCATGGGTTTTCCTTTTTTAGCTATTTCAATTAAAGTTGGTGTATCTGTGCATTCTCCTGAACCAATTTTATACAAATCAACTAAGTCTTCAATTTCAGTTGCTGCTTTTAAGGAAAAAGGGGTGCACATATATAAAATTCCTTTTTGGTCACAATAACTTTTTAATTCTTTATGTTGGTCTAAAGTTAATGAAAACTTCTTTAAAATTTCATATAAAGGCTCTTTAAAATTATCAGACATGGGAACATCTTGAAGCATTTCTTCATCTGGTAAATGATGTTGAAATTTAATTGCATTTGCTCCACATAAAACAGCAATATCAACCATTTTTAAAGCATAATCCATTCTTCCCATATGATTGTCACATGCTTCTGCTATAATAAAGGTTTGATTATTTTCTCCAATTGATAATTTATCATTAACTTTAATTTCTTTATTAAAATTCATTTTATAAAGAAATTAATAATTATACTTTTAAATATTGTTTAAATTTATAAATTAAATTATGCTATTTATTAATTTTTTGATATTTAAAATTTATAAAATCTTGATCAAAAGTTAAATTAAATTTATTTAATAAATTGTTTGTTATATTATTTTTAAAATATTGTAAATAATCTTTATGTTTAGAATTAGTTTTATTTAAATGTGGTAAATCTAATTTTTCTAATTTTAATATTTCATTTAATTTTAATAGGTCATCATTAAGATGTTCAAATCTTAAAATAAAACTTATATCTTTAGATATTTCGCTTAAAGATAATTTATTTATTTTTTTAAATTTTTTTCTGGGATGATTTATATTAAATAATAAACAATGAATAAATAAACCAAAAGTTTTAAATAAATGACTATAATGTTTTAAATACATTGAAACATATCTACAATATGGATTTCTTATAACACAAAATGTAAATAATTTATTTATATCATATTTATTTATATTTATATTTACTTGATTTAAACTTAAATTATTATTTAAATAATTACAATTTTCAAAGTTATTATTATTTAAATATAATTTATAATCATTATAAGTCCAATGTATACAAGGATGATTTATAATTTTTTTATATTTAAAATCAACAATTCTATAAAATTTATTAATATTTAATACATTTTCAATTGAACATCCAGCAGTTTTTGGAATATGAATAAATAAACACCCTTCATAATTATTATTTATTTTAAATAACTTAATCATTTATATATTTTAATAATATTTAAATTTGTAAAATGTATAAAATTATTTACTAAATATTTTTTGTTTTAAGATGTGTTTTAAACATCTAAGAGATATTATTTCCATGACAGTTTGAGTAAATTATTATATTTTTCATAATTATATTACTTATTAATATTTTATTTTTTTAAGAATAATAATAGGTTGATAGCAACTTTTCCAATCAAAACCTTTTGGAAGTTTTAAAGCTTCTTCCAAAGTACATCCAATCCATTCTATAATCTCAAATTTTTCTAATATATAAGGAAGTCTTATTGAACCATATATTCTATTTGCATTCCATACTAAAGCATCTTTTCCTACCGGAATTCCTAAAAATAAGAAACCATGATCTTCTAAGTTTTCATAAATATCATCAAGTGTTTTTTTATCTCCATCAGGGTCTAAAATATCACCATATCTTCCCAAACCAGAATGTTCTATAGAAGAATATGAAATTATTATATCAAACTTTTCTTTTTTATTTTTAAAATCCTCATAATATCTCATAAAATTAAATTTATAAAAATTACATTTTGGTATATTATATTCTACAGTAGTTACTTTTTTGGCATTATTATTTACTAATATTGATTCTATCCATGGAGAAGTAGAACCAATAACTCCAACTGATTTATTTGTAACAATATATTTATTTAATGCTTCCTGAATTAATTTACATGCTCCTCCTATTCTATGATCTGGATATGGTTCTCCTCCATTTGGCCAAATTTCTTTTAATTGATATTTATTATTTTCTATTTTTTCTTTTGTATAGTTAAATAAAAATATAGCAATATATTTTAAATCCCAAGTATATTCCATAGATATAAATTTACTTTCATCAAAAAAATAATTTAAAACAGGTATTTTATCATTCATTGTAAATTCATTTACTAAATTATCTGGAATTTTTTTTAAAGGGCCTTTCATTTATATTAATTATTAAAATAAAATTTATATAAATGAAACTAAGGTTTATTATTTAAATTAATTATTAGTCTATCATTTTGGTCAATTTTAGAAGGTAAAAAATAATGATTTTCGTATCTGTTTTTTACTATATCTAATGTTTTATTTAAATTAATTTCTTTAAAACTAACACCTGATGATGTTTCTTTTTCAAATAATCTAAAATCATCTATTATTAAAAGACATTTATCTTTATGATTATTTACAATATTTTCTAATTCTTCATAAAGGGGACAATGTTTTTTTCCTTTACCTGTATTTCCTGCACTCCAGTGTGCATCTAAAAAAAATATAGATTTATTTGTTAATTTAGAACTGATAACTTCTAATATTTCTGAACTATCACCTAAATAAAAATCTATTTTAGAACCTTTATATTTATTTTTAACTAAATCATAAAAATCTTTTTTAATTTCAATTGTATATAATTTTGAAAATAATGGTTCCATTTCTAAAATAGTTTCACCCAAATGTGTTCCAGTTTCAATAAAATTATCATAATTTTTATAATCTTCTTTTAATTGTTTTAAAAAATTTAAATCTATACTTGGCATTTTATGATAATTTATAATTTATTATGTTTAAATAATAATATTATAATTTAAATATTATTATAATGAAAGTAATACTAAAAGTACAATCTGGTTTATGTAATCGATTGATTCCATTTATTACTGGTATTAATTTATCAATAGATATGAATGCAAGTTTTTATTTATATTGGGACGACAAATGTAGAGATTTATTATATAAATATCAAGGTGAAAATACTACTTATGAACATATGTTTGAATATTATAATAATATTAATTATATTACTAAGAATGAATTTGATAATTACTTAAATTCAACAAAAGATAAATTAGTAATTAATTTTAATTCTGATTTTAATTATAATAAAAATTATTTATCAAAATTTGAATATATTATTTTTAATGATTATTATTATCCAATTTTTTTAAATGATGACCAAAATAAATTTACAAGTTACAGTGATAAATTTATTTTTAATAAGATATGGCATAATAAAATAAGTAAATTATTTCAAAATTTAAAGATTAAAAAGAATTTAAATTTAAAAATAAATAAATTTGACAATTCAGAATTAATTGGTATTCATCTTAGACATAATGAAAAAAAATGGGCCGAAAAAAATAAGATAAATGAATATGATTTTGTAAAAAAATTAGTTCAGAAAATGTATCAAGAAATTAAATTAAATAAAAATATAAAATTTTTTATTTCAACTAGTAATAAAAATATTCTTCAAAAATTAGAGAATATTTTTAATAATAAAATTATATATTTTAAAGAACGTTTAGGTAATCCTAAAATTGATTTTTTTTATAACAATGATTCTGAAAAAGATAGTTGTACTTTAAATAAAAATTTAAATGGTTTAATTGATCTTATTTTATTATCTCAATGTAAAAAAATTTATTGTAAAAAATCTTCATCTTTTTCAACATGTGCTTATTTAATGAATTGTGATTCAGAATTAATTATATTATAATTATATATTTTAATTTTTTATAATATAACAAGGTCTTGAAACCCACGGAAATTTTTTTATCATTGGTTTTTCTTCTAGTTCATTTAAAAATTTTTCAATTCCATTTGTATCACCAAAATAACTATGACCTTCTGGACTATAACCAGCATAATTGTCTAAAAGTATCATACCACCTTTAGGTATAAGTGGCCAAAATAATTTAATACTAGTATATGTTGGCTCAACAAAATCACAATCAATATTTAATAATGATACTCTTAACCCAGGATTTTGTTTTATATAATTTGGAACTGTATCAACTATGTCTCCTTGTATAAAATCAAAATTTTCAAATTTATGTTTATCAAAAACAGATTTTAATTGAGAAGTTGATATTGAATCTGTTCCAGCACTATCAATCCAATGCTGTCGTACATTTTTATCTTCATCGTATTGTGTATCGGGATAAATACTATTAAAATTATCAAATCCTATAATTTTTGAAGAATTATTAGAACCTAAAATTTCTCTAAAATGTGCAAGTCTTGTTATAGATTCACCTTTAAATACTCCACATTCAACAATATCACCTGCAATATCTTTAATCATTTTGTATGCTTCGTAATGTGCCAAGAACTTACCAATTCTATCATTTGTTGTTGTTAAATGCCATGTAACTCCACTATCAAACATTAATTGTTTGTCATCTAAATTTGGTAAATCAAACATAATTTTATAAATCATAAAATAGATATATCTTTATATTAAAACATTAATTTATGTATTTTTTATTAAAATAAAATAATAAATAAAATTATAATGAAAAAAATTGTATCTAATAATTTTTATAATAATTACACTAATGTTATTAAAAAACTTTCAAAAAAAGATAATAATTATAATTGGATAAATGGTAATAATTTTTTAGGTCAAAATGGAACTAGGAAAAAATTTATAAGACCAATTGGTTTAGATAAAAATATTGCTAGAGAAAACTTACTTTTAATCAAAAAGATTTTAGATAAAAATAATATATTTTTTTATTTAGTTTGTGGTACTTTATTAGGTGCGGTTAGAGATAAAGATTTTATAGATGATGATAACGATACTGATATTTGTATTTTTTTAAAAGATTTACCAAAATTAGTATTATGTGTTCCAGAATTAATGAAAAATGGATTAATTCCACTCAGAATTAATGAAAAAGAAGTGTCTTTTGTAAAAAATAACGAATATATTGATATTGAATTTTTAAATGAAGAAACTAAATTTACTAATTCTTTTGATAAAATAAATTTTTGTGGTGAAGAATTTAATATTCCAAATAATATTGATGAATATTTAACCCAATGTTATGGTAATTGGAAAGTAAAAAGTAATAATCATACCTGGGTTTTACCTAAATAATAATATTTTTAAAAATAATATATATATTAATTATATATAAAATGATATCTCATAAATTAAAATTAATATTTATACATATTCCTAAAACAGGTGGAACAAGTTTAGTTACTAAACTTGATAATTATCATTCGGATAAATATTATAATAAAAATCATTTAAATATGAAATATTATATTGAAAAATATCCTAAATTATTAATTAAAAATTATTATAAGATAACTATAGTTAGAAATCCATTTGATAGATTAGTTAGTTGGTGGTTTTATTGTAAGTCATTAAATTTAAATGAAGGTAAAATGACTTTTAAAGAATTTATTATACATAGAAAAGGTTCCACACAATTAAAATATTTATTTGATGAAAATAATAATATTACTATTGATAAAATTATTAGATTTGAAAATTATCAACATGAAATTAATGAACTTTTTAAAAAATGTAATTTAGATATTAAAATGGATATACATACTTTAAAAACTAATACAAATAGAAAACATTATTCTTATTATTATGATGAAGAATGTATAAATCTAGTTAATACTTTTTTTAAAGAAGAACTAGATTTATTTAATTATAAATTTGAAAGAAAATAATATTATTTTAAATAATAAATTAATTGTTTTTATTTAAAATTATTAAAAATGTCAAGAATACATTTTGATGTTTCTTTTCCTATCTCATAATTTATATAATATGGATTACTTAAATTTGTATTCTTAAATTTAGGTATTTTTTCAATATAACTTTTATTTACCTTTAAAAAGAATTTATTATAATTTTTATATTCAGTTGATAAATTTTTAGTTGTATATCTTTTTAATAATCTTCTATACTTATTATTTGTTATCCAAAAATTAGAACCGTCTGTTAATATTTTTTTATTTAAATCATATTCATCTAAACTTGTTAAATCTTTTATATTATAATAGTCTTTATACTTATTTCTAAAATTTGTAAATATTTCTTTAATATTTTGGTCTAAATAACTATTTGATAAATTTGATAAATTACAAGGATAAGTTCTTTCAGTATCCCATTTAAATTTATTAAGATTATAATTATATTTAACAAAAATGTGATAACAACCACTTACAACTGGGTCTATTTTACCACTGGGAGTACAACCCTTGATATAAGTAAATTGAATCATAACTTTTGGAATATTATCATTCCAACTAATAACTTTGAAACAATTTAATGTATCTGATTCAAAATTACATATATTTAATCTAGAATCTTCTATATAGTATATTCTATTTTTATCTAATGGAAGATCTAAACTTTTTGATAACATTGGATATGGAGAAGTATTTTTTATATTAAACACTTTTAAAACTGTATTAAATAAATCATAAGAACCCATAAAATTAGAATTAAATTTTAATGGTTTTTCTCGATTATCTTTAATCATGGCCCATACCTGATTTACTTCATTTGGAAAAAGTCGTGATTTAGTTGTTCCATGATCAGCAAATACAAAGAAAACTGAATTTGGCTCATTAAAATTCCATAAATTAAAATATCTCTTAATTAAATTAATTTTATCAGGAGCAGTGTCATGATAACAATGCTCATCTTCAATATAAAATACATTTTCATCTTTATAATTATTTTGTAAATTGGTAATATATTCTTTTTGTAATTTAAAATGTTCTTCAATTAAATGATTTGATTTTGAATTATATCTAAATCCACCATAACTATTCATAAATTCTTCTGAAATACCTTTTGGATGTGAATATGTAGTTTCTATATTTTTAAATTCAGATAAATCTTCTGGATTATATTTTAATCCACCTAGTTTGGCTTTTACAAATCTTCCAAAACCACCATAGTTATGTAATTTTACTTTACAATTATTATTATTTAATATATGAAATAAACTAGCATTTTCATTTTTTAACCATTTCCAATCATCATAATATCCATTTCTTTTTTTATATGCTTCTAAGGAAATTTTATTTGCATGACTATTTAATGCTTCACCGTCTCCATGTGATAAATATCCAATACCATTTGGAATTATTGCACTAGGAAATGAACCAGTAATCATTGGAAACAAAGTATTTGTTGTACAACCTCCAGATATATGATGTAAAAATGTAAAATTATTTTTTTTCCCAATATCTTGTATAAAATCAAAAAAGGGAATACAATCAATTAAAATACAATAAAATTTTGTCATTTTAATAATTAAAAATATATTAATTTATAATTTCATACATAGAATTCCAAATATTATATTTATTTAATATTAATTCTCGAGCTTTTTTGAGTGCATCTATATTTTCTTTTGTAATAGGCCTTTCAATAATATCTTTTATTTTTTGATTTACATTTTCATCTTTAATATCAACATAATAATAACTATTTTCTGGAAAATAATCAGAAATATTTATGCATCCAAAATAAATAGGTATTGTCCAACATAAAATAGAATCAGTAAATTTTTCTGAAAAATAATTATTTTTTTCACAGTTTTCAATACATATTGAATATTTATAATTTATTAAAGCATCATATTTTGTATTACTACCTGCTTCATTTTTATTATGATAGCATCCTAGTTCTCCTTTATAACTTACACCTAATTCTTTTTTCCAACCATATCCATAAATATCACATACATTAGGATATTCTTCTACAAAATTTTTTAAAAAATGATATCTCAATTTATATCCATCTCCATTATTTTTATTTGACATTATACAAGATAGTTTATTTTTTGATTCTTGATATTCTAATTTCTTTAAAAAATCATAATCTTTATTTATAAATTCAGGATTTGTAACTACATGATAAAATGTATCATATGTAAATCCATATCTTAATTTAAATTTTTCCCAATTTTTAGTTTTTATATTTGGTTCTCTTGGAAAACATATTACTTTTTTTTTTAATAAATAATTTATATTAAAATTTTTAGGAATACCTTCTATAAATATTATATAATCTGCTTCATCAATATTATTAACTCCTATTAAGTTTTTATAAATACCTAAATTATTATTTGTTAATTTCTTATATCTAGAAAGTAAATCTTCTGAATCTTCACCCCAATTACAAAAGAATATTATTTTCATATAAAGTATATATTATAATAAAATAATATTTAAATTTTAATAACCAACCTTAAAATTTGATCTATATTTGACATTTTTATCTCTGTAAATATCTGGAGGTACATTTTTAAATTTATCAGAATGGTATTTTTCATAAAAATTACCTTCTGATTTAGGAGTATAAGTAAAATATACGATTGGACTACATAAATTTGTATTATTTGTAAATGATTTATGTGGTATATAACTATCAAATAATATTACATCGCCAATTTTAGTTGGTAATGATTGATAATTAAACTCTTGATTTAAATCTTTAAAATTTTCTGTTAATTGCTGCTTTATATTATCAGTTGAAAAAAATAAACATCCATTATCTAAATCTGTATCAACCAATGGAATTCCAACGTTTATATGTTTATTGGTATAATTTGACCAACCAGCTGAAATATCTTGATGTGCAACAAAACCTTCTTCTCCAGGATACTTAAAATTAATTTTATCCTTAAATAATATTACTTCTTCTCCCATTAACTTGGTTACAATATCTAAAATTTTTTTATTTTGACTTAATTCTTTAAAAAAACTAGAATAATTTACAAAATATTCTATTTTTGAAATACTATTATTATCATTATAATATTTCCATACATAATCTTTTTCATCTGGTTTTTCTTTTAAAATATTTACATTTTCTAAAATTAATTTAATTTCTTCTAAAGTGAATAAATTTTCTACTTTCATATTTCCAAAAATATAATTAATTTTATTAATAATTACATTATATCTAGTATTTTTTGAACAATAATCATTATTAAATTTAATGCTACTATAATTTTTAAAATAATCTTTTTCAATACATAAATGTTTTAATTCTGTATCAGTTTTATATTTATAATTTTTTTTCATTTCTAAACTAGAATCAAATGATTCTAAATCGCCCAAATATACAATTCTTTTTGATACACGTTCCATTTCACTTAAAAATATTTTAAACTTATCTATATTTTCAATATATTGTATGACACTGTAACAAAAAACAATATCAAAACTGTTATCTTTGAACGGTATGATATTATTTTTCATTATTTTTACTTTATCTTCATTAACTAAAGTTTTAAATTTTTATACTAATGTATCAGATGGATCTATACCAAAATAATTAAAATTATTTTCTAAAAAAATATTACCAAGTCTTCCAGCCCCACATCCAACTTCTAATATTGTTTCAAATTTTAAAATATTACATTGTTTTACAATCATATTAAATTGTTTTAAATCTCTTTTATCATTATACATATCAAATCCAGATAAAATATTTAAATCATTTGTATCTTCTAAACCTTTTTTATTCCAAATTTCATCCCACATTTTATATTTTAGTAATATATTTATTTTAAAATACTAACTATACTTTTTTTCATCTTCTTTTAATCCGGTTTCATTGGTATATTCAAATATTTCATTTACTTTAGTTATTTTATCTTCAATATTAATTAAAGATTGATTTTCATATATATCTTTACTTAATAATTCCATTGATTTTATTGCAGTTCTCATATTATGATTGGCCCAAATAACTAAACTTATTCCTAAATTTCTAAAATCATCAGTTGGTGTTTTATAATATTTAGTAGGAACAATAATTATAGGGCATCTATTATCCCATTGTTTCATAAAATCTTCAATATCTTCACTTGTAGATATTTTACTATGAACTAAAATTGCATCTGCTCCAGCTTCGTGATATCTTTTGGCTCTTTTTAAGGCTTCTTCACATCCTAATCCAGCAATAAATGCCTCTACTCGAGCCACAACTACAAAATCTTTAGTTGTTTGATATTCTTTACAGGCTTTAATCTTTCCACAAAATTCATCTATATTGGCAAGTTTCTGCCCTCCCTCTACACTTATAAAAGAATTTGTTTTGGGAAATATTTTATCTTCAAAACAAACTCCTGCAATACCAATCTGCTCTAACTTTCTAACAAATCTGCGTGCGGTATTAAAATTACCATAACCAGTATCGCCATCTACTAAAATCGGTAAATTTGTAGAATCATTCATGTATTCTAAGACTTGTAAAACTTGTGAAAAACTTGCTTCATTACAATCTCTTAATCCTAAACTTGATGACATAGTTAATCCACTAGCCCAAATACCTTTAAATCCAGTTTTTTCTACAATTTTACAACTAATACCATTATGTGCCTCCATTATAAATTCTAATTGATTACTTTTAATAAGTTCTCTTAATTTTTTTGATTTATTCATTTTATAAATATTTTAAATTTAATATTTTTTAAATTTAAACTTAATTATTTAATTGAAAATTATTTTTAATTTCCTTTATATCATCTGGCCTACCTAACCCTTTTGTAAATCCTTTTTTACATCTTAATTCTAAAAATACTGGTCCATCAGTCTTTAAAAAATTTTTTATTACTTGATTTATTTTATCTTGATTGTTATAATCTTCACATTCTAATACCATATAATTACAAGCAGTAAATATTTGTAAAAAATTTATATTAAAACCTTCTGTGGGTTGTCCTCCAACAGAATCATGAGCTCCATTATTAATCATAATATGTTTAAAATTTTTATTTGAGTTACAACCATTAACCGCCAAAGAGCCCATATGCATTAAAACTGAACCATCACCATCTAATACAATGACATCTTTTTCTGGATTTGATAAAGAAATTCCTAAACCAATTGATGAACAATGCCCCATTGCACCAGGATTAATAATATCTTTGGGGATTTGATTATTTTTAATTCTATATTCATATAATTCTCTTGATAACATTCCTGTAGTAGAAACTAAGATTTGATTATCATTTGTATGTTGTAAAATAAATTCTAAAATCTGTTGTCTAGAAAAAATATACTGGCTTTCTTTTTGTTCTGATAACTCGTATTTTTCAAATGTATTTTTAGAAACTAAAAGTACATATGGTTTTTGATTTGTTTTCATATAACTACAAGCATAATTAATTTGTTTTTCTGCTTCTTGTTCTTGATTTGATAAAATACAATATTCTAAATTTAATGCTTGAAATAATTGTTCCATTTTATTTCCCATTTCAAGATGTTGTGGTTCATCTTTTTTTCCTGGTTCAGCTCTCCATCCTATCATAAATAAGATTGGTATTTGATAAACATTTTCATGAATAAGTGAGGTTAATGGATTAATTAAATTACCAAACCCAGAATTTTGTAAATAAACTAAAGGTATTTTTTGAGTTGATAAGTTATAACCCGCTGCAATTCCAACTGCATTTCCTTCATTAGCTGCTATAATATGATTAGATTTATTGCTTTTTTCAGTAATATAAGCACATACATTTTTAAGTAATGAATCTGGGACACCTGTAAAAAAATTTATTTCATTATTAAGTAATGTTTGATAAAATTTTTTTACACATAATTTTGACTCCATTTAAAGAATATTTATTAAATATTTTATAAGTATATTTTTATTATGTCAAAATTATTTACACCCGGTCCTTTAAGTACCAGTTTAGATGTTAAAAAATCTATGTTAGTTGATTATGGCTCTCGTGATCAAAATTTTATAGATATTATTCAATCTATTAGAAATACTATTACAAAAATAGGTTGTTATCAAAGTAATGATATTGATAATTATACTACTGTATTAATGCAAGGAAGTGGTACTTTTGGAGTAGAATCAATTTTAAATTCATGTATTCCTAAAAAAAATTTAAATCAAGAAGAAAATAATAAATTATTAGTAATAACAAATGGTTCATATGGTGACCGATTATATAATATCTCAAAAAAATTAAATATTAATGTTGATTTATTAAAATTTGATGATAATCAAGCAATAGTTTTAGAACAGGTAAAAAATAAAATTAATTTAGATCCTAAAATTAAATATGTAGCCATGGTTCATCATGAAACCTCTACAGGTCAATTAAATAACTTAAATGAAATTAGTATTTATCTTCAAAGTAAAGGTATGATTTTTATAGTTGACTCAATGAGTGCTTTTGGTGCAGTAGAAATTGATGTATCTGAATTAAATATAGATTTTTTGATATCATCAGCCAATAAATGTTTAGAAGGTGTTCCAGGATTTTCATTTGTAATTTGTAATAAAAAATCATTACAAAATTGTATTTATTCTACTTCAACTTGTTTAGATTTATACCAACAGTGGATCAATTTTGAAAAAAATGGTCAATTTAGATTTACTCCTCCTACACACACAATTCTTGCTTTTAACCAAGCATTAATTGAATATAAAAATTCAGGTGGATTACAACAACGTATTAAAAGATATAAAAATAATTATGAATTATTAAAAAAAGGTATGGTAGATTTAGGATTTGAATTATATTTACCAGAAGAATTACATGGATATTTCATCACTTCATTCTTATATCCAAAATCTAATTTTAATTTTAATAACTTATATAATTATCTTAAAAAAAATGGTTTTATAATTTATCCTGGTAAAACAACAGAAGTTAATACATTTAGAATTGGTAATATAGGACAAATTTTTGAAACTGATATTATTAATTTGTTAAATTATATAAAAATATATAATAATAATATCAAAAATGAATAATTTTCAAAAATATTTTGATGAACTAAAAATTTTTTGTAAAAATAATAATATTGATAAAAAGTTAATTTGTATAACTTCATCTTCTGTATTGGCAGCTTTAGAAATAAGAGACTGTAATGATCTTGACTTATTTGTAAATAAAAAATACAAACTTATTTTTAAAAATTCTAAATTTGATATACATAATAAATATACAAAACAAGGATTATACAGTCATCATTTTAATGATATTATAAATAATCCAGATTATCATTTTGAGTATGATGGTTTTAAATTTTGTAAATTAGAATTAATTAAAGAAATGAAAGAGTATAGGATCAAAAATAAATTATTTGGTGAAAAGAGTATTGAAAAAGATAAGAATGATATTAAATTAATTCAAGAATTTAATGGTAATATTTCTTTCATTGATTGAATAGATTCATTACTTATTTTAATTATTTTTTCATATTGTCCATATTCTGGAACTGGTATCTGCCAATAATCTAAATCAAATGCAAGAGAAAATGTAGCATCATTATGACAATCTTTACAAAATATAAATTCAATAACTTTTGTATCTTTATTACAAAAATAAACATGATGATTAGCACTACCATGTGGTCCTATTACAATTTTTGCATTATTAAATAATTCTATTCTTTTTTCTATTGTATAATCTAAAAAGTTGTAATTTATAAAGTTTAAATTTTCTTTTTTACAATATTCTATTAAATAATTTATAATTAATTCTTCATTTTGAATAAATCTAAATTTATTTTCTTTTAAATTTCTTTTAGTATAAATTAAGTTTTTCCTATTGTTTTTTTCTATATCTGGTAATATTTTTCTAATATATATATTAATGTCCTTATAAAATATAATGGGTACATTACAATATGCTTGAAAAGGGAATAAGCCAGAAGCAAGTGGACCGTTAACCTCTAATTTATATAATTTATTAATGTGAATCACTTGATTATTTGTTACGTAAATTATATCATTTTTAAGATTTAAAATATTTCTCATTAAGTATTCAAAACTATCAAATTTTGGTTTTTTAATTAAGATATTAATTTCATTATCTTGATCCAATATATCTTTACAAAAAAATATATATGGATATACATGATTTAAAAATGGTCCCCATGAATCAGTTCCAGGTAAAACTAATAATAGACATTTACCAAGGTTATTTTCAGTATTTTGAACTATAAATTCATAATTTTGATGAATAGTTAATTCTGGATTAATTATTTTAATAGTTTTATTATTATATTTTACCAATTTTACATTAGTAAATGGAGTTTTCATATTTTTTTCAAATGTTTCTAACTGAAAACTATTTTTGTAATAATCATAATAATCACCTTTTCTATTAGGGAGACAAGTTGTTGTATTTTTAAAAGGTTTAGAACTAAATTCTCCTGGTTGATGTGGAATTTTTCTTAAATATTTTTCATCTTTATTAAGACATTTAACTAATTTGTTAATATTTTCTTCTTCAACGTAATTTTTTATTTTTATTTCCATTTAATAATAATAGAAATAAAAATATTATAATTTAAACCATTTACTATTTTTTTTGTATAATTAAATTTAATACTTTATAATATTTTTTTACACCATTATCAGAATACGAAGACATCTCAATCATATTCCAATTAATATCTTTATTAATTTTAATTACCTTTTTAACTGGTATAAATTTATTAAAACCTATATTTATAAAATAATTTATCATTTTATTTAGTGAATCTTTTTTTATATCACTCTCTTCAAAATTCCATCCATGTAATTCTAAATCATCCCAAGAATGAATTTCTAGTAATATTGTATCAAGATTTTTAATTTTATCAATTTGATTATAAATAACTTTATGTTCAAAACCCTCAATATCCATTTTTATAATATTTGCATCACTACATAAATCACTAAGCATTATAGTACTTACTTTATCTTTTTTTTCATATACCCTTTTTTGTAAATCTTTATCTTTATTTAATAAAATATGTGCCTGCATTATTCCACCAGTTCGTTCTTGTTTTTCTAATCCAATTTCACATTCACCATTACTTTCACCAACGGCTGAATTAATTAATTTAACATTTAAATTATTAAATTTTTCAGATAGAATTTTAAAATTATTAGGATGTGGTTCGACCGCATATATTACAGAATTATTACTATTTTCTAAAAAAAATTTAGTAATTTATCCTTCATTTGCCCCAATATCATAAATAATTTTATTATCAAAATTACAGAAATGTTTGTAACATTTTAATTCTAAATTATAAGTCATATTTTATTTATATATAATAAAATATAAGTTATTTTTTACCACATTAAAAATTATATAAATGTATTATATAAATGAATGAAATCTACGAATACTTCGATATGTGTTATGTTATTACTGCACCTCACCTAACAGAAAGACATAAATACATTGAAAACTTATTTAAATCATATAAGATTGATAAATATAAATTTATATATGGTCCATATGGAAAAGATATTAACATTCAAGAATTTAAAACTAAAAATTTAGTTCATAAAGAAAAAATGAATGATGATATTTTTAAATATCCAATTGCCACTTTTTTAACACATAAAATGGCATGGGAAGATATGATTAATAATAAATATAAAAATTGTATTTTTTTCGAGGATGATGTATATTTTGTAGATAATTTTAAAAAAAACTTTAAAAATTTTATGAATAACTTACCTAATTATTGGAGTGTTCTAAATTTTGGTTGGGTTGGACCAAAACCAATTGAAAAAAAATGGAGACATTTAAATGAATATGTTTATTTAGATGAGTATTTTAATGGAGGCGCACCATTTTATGGATTAAATAGAAAAAGTTGTTCTCAATTAATTCAAAATAGTTTTCCTTTAACAAAAGCAGTAGATGGTTATATTGGTGATATTACAAATGTTCATACCAAAAGAAAAGGTTTAATATTATTTAGTTTATCACCTAAAGAAAAATTTGCTGATGATAGAAGTCATGGAGAAAATGCACTATTTGAAAGTACATTTAAACCATAATAACAATTTTATTATTATTATTGTGAATTTAAAAATTATAATGACATATATCTATAGTAATTACCAATTTTAAATTTACTATTACTCGAGGCAGAACTATTACCTATATTATTATCATCTTTATATTTACTCATAGGTAAAATTCTAAAATCCATACTAACACGAGTAAAATTTGTTTCATTTATTTTATTCCCATGATGACATTTATTAAAATTCCAACACAATAATTCACCTAATTCTAAATTTAATGCTTTGAAATCACCTTTATTTGGCTCACTTTCTGCCCAAATAGTATTTGTATCAAACATTTTGGTTAGAGGAATAATAAAATTTATTTCACCTTCAGGGTGTTTAAATTCTAAATCAGAATCTGTATGATATTTTGTTACAGCAACATTATTTGGTAATTGAACTCTAAAAGTTGGAAAAGTCTGATAAGCAAATTCATTTTCATCAGTTATATTTTTCATTATAGGTAATACAAAATCTTTTATAAATTTTTTATATAAATTTATAATTTCATCCCAAGGCTCATTTAATTTTTTGTAAAATTTTTGGTGAAATTCAGTATTACTATCTTTTCCTACTTCAGTAAATATTTCATAATTTTGACTTTTAATTTGATGTAAAGTATTTAATTTATTTTGAAATAATTTACTAACTAATATATCAAAATTATACTCTTGTTTTGAAAAATTATATATCTTGTTCATATAATATTAATTAATAAATTAAAATAATTATTTATACTTATTTTAAAAATCATATGCAGGACTTCCACTATAACAAGGCCTAGATTTTAGTTCAGATATTCGAATTGATTTATATACAATCATTAATATTAAATTTTTAAAAAAATCTTTAATATCAAATTCTAATTTTTGATTCATAATAGTATACTTTTTTTTTTATAATATTATCGTTTTAATTTCAGATTTTATTTATATATTTATTTTAAATGAAAAAAATTACAGTAATAGGTGTTGGTAAATTAGGTCTTGGTCTAGTATTATTATTTGAAAAAGGTGGTTATGATGTATTAGGAGTTGATGTTAATCAAGATTATGTGAATCAATTAAACCAAAAAAAATATAAAACTAAAGAACCTGAATATGAACAATTATTAACTAATAGTAGGAATTTTAAAGCCACTTCTAACTTAGAAGAAGGTTTAAATCATTCTGACCTTATATTTATAATTGTTCAAACCCCTAATAGTGGAGGACACAGATTTTATGATCACAGTATATTATCTAATTTACTTTCAAAAATTAATCAATATAAAGTTCAAAATAAGAATTTAATAATTTCATGCACAGTTATGCCTAAATATATTGATGAAGTAGGTGAATTTTTAATTAAAGATTGTGAAAATACCACACTTAATTATAATCCAGAGTTTATAGCTCAAGGTGATATTATTAAAGGATATTTAAATCCCGATATAATCTTAATTGGAACCAAAAATAATAAATTAGGTGATATATTAAAAAATATTTATAGTACTTTTTTATTAAGTGAACCTAAATACTGTATATTAACACCATTAGAAGCAGAAATTGTAAAAATTAGTATTAATGGATTTATTACAACTAAATTATCTTTTGCTAATATGATTTCAGATTATTGTGATAGTATTGGAGCTGATAAAAATAAAGTTTTAGATTCAGTCGGGAGTGATTCACGAATTGGTAATAAATATTTTAGACCTGGTTATTCATTTGGTGGTCCTTGTTTTCCTAGAGATACTAAAGCACTTAATTTATGCTTAAAAAAAGAAAATATTGTAACTGATTTATTAGATGCAACTACTAAATATAATTATGAACATATCAAATTTCAAGCACAACAATTATTAGATTTAAAATCGGATGAATATGTTATAAAAAATATATGCTTTAAAGAAAATAGTAAAGTTCCTATTATTGAAGAAAGTGCAAAATTAAAAATAGCAGAAATTTTAATCAAAAACGGTAAAAAGGTAATAATAAAAGATGAAATACAATTAATTCAAGAAGTTCAAAAAGAATATGGTAAATTATTTGAATATATAATTATGTAATAATAAATTGATATATATATATATGCCTATTCATATTTTTGGTGACAGCCATGCAACCATTGAATTAAGTGGATGGAAAGATTGTAAAAATGTTATAACTCATCATTTAGGACCAGTTTTATGTTATTCATTTGGTAGAGATAATTTAAAAAAATGTAATATTAGTAATTATGAATTAAAAAATAATGATACCATAATTTTTTGTTTTGGTGAAATTGATTGTCGATGTCATATTCATAAATATATTAAAAATTTTAATTATAAAATTATTATTGAAGGTATAATTAAAAAATATATTGAGGCAATAAATATAAATTTAAAAAATTGTAAAATTATATTTAAAAATATTTGTATTTTTAATATTGTACCTCCTTTAAAAAAAAATAAAATTGAAAACAATGAAAAATTTCCATTTTTAGGAACTGACGAAGAAAGAAAACAATATAGTAATTATTTTAATAAAATTCTTAAAAAATCATGTGAAGAAAATAATTTTATATTTTTTGACATTTATGATTATTATTGTGATGAAGATGGATTTTTAAAATATGAATTAAGTGATGGAAATGTTCATATTAAGGATGGTAAATATTTCCAAAAATTTATTGATGAAAATAATCTATAATTTTTTTACGATAAATTGTTTATGTCCTTGTAAAAATTGATAAAATTCATATTTATTTTTATAAGTTTTTTCAAACCAAAATTTAAATAATCTAACACCTTTTAGAGCCAGATCATCAAAAATAGTTATCGAATTTTGAAATAAATATGGTTCAACTAGTTTCCATTCCTGCTGTATTCCTTCAAAGTAATGCATACTATCCTGATAAAATAAATCACATTTACTTTCTCCATATTGATTAAATATTTCACTTATTTTTTGTCTACTATCACCATCTAAAAATATGACTTTACAGTTTGGATAATTTTGTTTTATTTGATTTAAATTATCATTTCTAATTTCTTTTAATTGTTTCCATTCTGTATCTTTGATTTGGTCTGAAGTTGGATCTCCGTCATAATCTATGGTATAAATTCTACAATTATTATTATTTTCATGAGCAGCTTGTGCAATTACTGTAGTACCTTGACCTTCAAAAGTACCTGTTTCGATAATTACTTCTGGTTTAGTTTTACGAATTAAATTATATAATACTTTAGAATTCTCTACTCCTACTCCCCATTGATGTATCCATTTACCGGCAGGTATAATTAATTCTTGTTTTAAGTCTATCTCTTTAACTAATTCATTTAGTGATGCCATTTTATTTAAAAATAAATTATTATCTTTATATTTATTTAAAAAAAAATACAGTTATTTTAATAAATAATTATGTTATCAATTGTAGATTTACAACTTTATTATAAAGAAAACCCACCTACTAAAACATTAGGTAGAAAAAAGATGTTTTAGATTCATATTTCAAATTTAATTCTACACCTGAAAATAAAAATAACTTTATTAGTAATGTTCATCAAAATTTATTACAAAATAAATATTATCTACACTTAAATGATTTTCCATATAATGTTGAAGAGAATATAGAACATTGGTTATTATGGTGGAATAATAATTTAGATATAGATGAAATTATAATAAAAAAATTTGGTAACAAAGTTATTACATATTGGGTTAATTTTCCTGAAAATAATAGTATTTCTGATATAAAACACGCACATATATTCATATTAAAATAATAGATGTAAGTAAAAATTCAAAATTTTTATTATTATAAAAAAGTATAATGATAAAAAATAAAATATTTTTACAAAATTACAATCAACTTTCAAAATTTAATGTAAATAATATTGATTTTAAGGATATAAATATTTTACGAGAAATTGAAAATTATTTAGATAATTTAAAAAATTGGAATATTTATCATTGGAATACTGAGATTATTGAGAAAGATAAATATATTTATCCAAATATTCATAACAATATTAAAAAAATTATCTCAATCTGTGAAAGGTTAAACCTTAAAAATATATTAGATGTTGGAGCTGGAAATGGTAAAATTACTAAATATTTATTTCAAAGACTAAATAATGAACTTGAACAAAAATGTAAATTTAATTGTTTAGAAGGAAAGAATGAACATATTAATGAAATGAAAAGAAATTTTAAAAAAAATTCTGAAAGAATTACTTCACCTAATATAGATGTAGTGTCTAATTTTTATAATGGTTATTCACAAAATATCGAATTTGAAGATTCTAAATTTGATATGGTTTTTACATGTACTGTATTAATGCATCAACCTTTTTTACCTGCCTTATTAAGTATATGTGAAATAGCACGTGTTTCTAAAAAATATGTATTACATTTAGAAAATAAAAATTCAAATGGTACAGTAACTTGTATGCCACTTAAAAATAATATGACCGAAAATAATAAAGTTGGTATTGATTTTAAATCTATTTATGAATATTTAGGATTTAAAACTTTAATTAATATGGAATTAACAGATCCTAATGTAGATAATGTAACTTATATTTTATATTTAGGTCAAAAGGTATAATTATAATATATATTTATTATTATAATGATACCAAAAATTATTCATCAAATTTGGTTAGGTCCTAATAAAAAACCAGATATTTGGATGGATTTATGGAAAATAAATTATTGTCAAAAATATCCAGATTGGGAGTATAAATTATGGACTGAAAAAGAAATTTTAGAGTTAAATTTAAGAAATAAAATTCATTATGATAATGAAACATTTTATAATGCCAAATCAGACATTGCACGTTATGAAATTTTATATCAATACGGTGGAGTATTTATTGATGCTGATAGTTTATGGTTACAACATGATTTAGATTGGATTTTAGAACAAAGTAATAAACAAGGATTCTTTGCAGCATCTGAACCGGTAAATCAAAATATTTATGCTAATGGTGTTTTTGGTTGTGAGCCAAAACATAAAATTGTCAATGCTATGATTTGGTATGTAAATTTAAATTATCAAAAATTAAAGTTAAAAAACCCAGAAGAAAGACAAGTTTGGAATGTAACTGGAACTAAACCATTTACCTTAATAATTAAACAATTTAAAAATGATGCATATTTATTAAATCATCAATATTTTTATCCAGTATCTTTTCACCAAAATAATTTAAATTTAGAAATAAATAAGTTCAAACAAGATTACCCTAAAGCCATTATGCTTCAATATGGATATACCACTAATAATATTTTACATAAAAATTGTATTAAAGAATTTATTGAACAATAATTATTTAAATAATATAATTATTATTTAAATAAAATGGAAAATTTAATTTCAAAAAATTTAAATTATTGGAAAAGTAAAAAATGGAATAAATTAGATTTGTATGATTATTTAAAACAAAATAAAAATTGTGTTATTATTTCTATAATTAAAACAAATATTACAGTTTTGGGAAATAAAAAACATCAAAGATTAAAAATTGTTTTAAATTTTTTACAAGATATTATTAAAATAAAACCTAATTTAAATACTATCTTTTTATTAAATTTAGATGATGAATGTTATCAAACTAATATTAATATTTATAATTTAAAAACTAATAAAATAGTAAATAATATAACAGATACTTTTGAATATGGAATTTGTAATAATAATCCAGATTTAATTAAAATAGAAGAATCAATACCTACCAAATTTAATTTTCCAATCTTTTCATTTAGTAAAACTGAACAACAACAAGAAGTAATAATTTTTCCGCATACAAATTTAATTCAGAATAATTTTATGGTGGATAAACAAAGTTTTGAACAAAAAAATAATAATATACCATTGTATAGATTTTCAAATATTCGTGCTAATACATATTTATCATCTAGATTTGAGTTAGTTGAATTAAGTTATAAATATCCTAAACTAATTGATTGTAAAGGCGGTAGTAATAAACCTCATCCAAAATTTAATGATTATATTTTAGATCAACGATTTATAAAATTATATCAAAATTTAGATATAATAGATAAGACAATAAATAATCAAGAAATGATGAAATATTTTAATATTAATAATTTTATAGATAAAAAATCATTGATTCAAAATAAATATTTAATTTGTAATGATAGTTATTATAATTTATGTGAATATTGTAATTTAAATTCAGTTTTGTTTCGTTATCAACCTACAAAAACATTTTATTATGAAGATTTTATTTTTACAGATTTAGAAGATATAATTATTTTTAACCAAAATAACTTTGAATCTAAATTTAATTATGCTTATCAAAATCCAGATTTAATGGTTAAATTTATAAATAAACGTAAATCTAAAGTTAATCAAAATTTAATTTATAATAATTTAGTTCAAAATTACGCAGAACTATTATTTCATTATTCAAAATTATCTTAATTATAATAAATGAACGTTAGTATTCAAAATCATATTATACACTTTATTTTAGGTATGTTGGCTTTTAAGTATCATTTAATTACTCCTATGTTTTTAATTTATCAATTATTAGACGGTTTTAAATTTAGATATCAAGTAATTCGTACTGGATTACAAACTGATGATTTACCCATGGATTTATTATTTTTTGCTTTAGGTGAAATATTTATGAGATTTATAGTAAATAATTATCAGAAAAAAAAATAATTATCTTTATTAAATTTATATGAATAAATATAATTATTTATCAATTATTTTAATTTTAGTTTCAATTATATTTTCTCTTTATGATACATTTATTTATCCTAGAAAAAATAGACATGATGATTATTATCCTGAAGCTCAAGATAAATCAATATTTAATAAAATTATTTGGTATTTAAGTCAATTTACATATCAAAAACAATTAATATTTTTATTTTACTTTTTTTTAAAATTTAAAAATTATAAAAATTTAAATAGATTTCTAAAAATTATTGCACCTCCAATGATTATTATAAACTTGTTTTATTTTAAATATTTATTTCCATATTATACCAAACAATGTAGTGAGCAAAATTATAAAATATATGAATTATCTTTTTATGATATATTTCCTCACTTACTTGATACCATTATTATTATTTTAGAGTTATCATCTTTATCAAGTTATAAATTTAATGATATTCATTTACCATTATACTTTCAATTAATGATGATTATATCAGTGATAATAAATTATAAATTTAGAAATGTATGGTCTTATGATATTGTAAATTTAAAAAAAAAATCAACTTATAAAATAATAGTTGAATTTATAATTTATAATTATATTCTATCTTTGATTATTTATAAAATAAAAAAATAAATTTTTAAACTGTAGAATTAATTATAGTTTTTAATCTTGTAATTTCATTAATATTTGTTTCATTTTCAATTATTTTTTTTCGATTAATAGCTTTGATCCTAATTAATTCTCTTTCTAAATTATAAACTTTTTGAGTAAGTTTTTCACAATCTGTTTTAAAAATTCCCGCATTAATTTTAATTTGTTTATATGATTTAAATAATTTATCATATTCACATTTTAATTTAATAAATTCATCTTTGGAAGTATCTATTTGTGGAACTTGACATTCATTCGGGGAATGAGGTACATTTGAAACTGTACTTGAGGTTGAACCAAATGAATTATTTAAACTATTTCGTTTAAGTCTCGGATCTCTAGAAACACTATTTTGTTTAAATAATTCTAATGTAACCAGATCTTTTATGGATAATTGAGATGTTACACTTTGTAAAGGAGGTGGTGATAATTGAGATATTACACTTTGTAAAGGATATTGTGATAATTGAGATGTTACATTTTGTAAAGGATATTGGGATAATTGAGATGTTACATTTTGTAAAGGATATTGGGATAATTGAGATGTTACACTTTGTAAAGAAGGTGGTGATGATTGATATGTTACATTTTGTAAAGGAGGTGGTCTATTACCGCTAGGAGGTCCATAATTTAAAGTTTCTTCTTTTTTAATTTTTTTTGATATTGATGTTTCAAAATTAGAATCATTCTCTATCTCTCTCTTTTTTTTATTTTTTACTATATTTTTTTTATAATAATATTCAAATTCATTACATCTTTGGTTATAGTTATATAATTTTGAATTATTTAAAATTTTAATTATAAATATATCTAACATTTTCCAAAACTTATTAATATGTGATTCATTAAAATTTTTATTAAAAATTATCATAATACCATTATGATAATTTGAATTACCTTTATTAATAACTTCTTTAATTTCTTTTTTTTCAATATCAAAACAAACTCTAAATAAATTTTCTACTTCCCTATTCCAGTCATTATCAAATCGTAATATTTCTTTTATATCTCCATAATTATAATATCCAATATCTGAAGTAGTTTCAAAAATACATACATATCGATCATGAAAATCAAATTTTCGAGCAATTATTTTTCCGGATTTTATAAGATATTTAAATTTGTTACGACTAAGATTTAAATCTTCAACATAAACATGATCTTCGCTTTTCAACATTCTATTTATGTAGCTATAACAATACTTTTATAAATAGTAAAATCAATTTTTAATTAAAATTTGATTTATTATTTAAAAGAATATAATACTATTATCTAATAAATATGTTTTCACTACTCAAAAATATTAAAACATTTAAAAACTTCTCTAGAACTATTTCAACAATAAGTATTCCTGAATTAAACATTAATGAAAAAGTCTATGAAAAAGGTGATTGTTCTATAGGTGAAAATAATTTATTAAAAAACACTACTATTGGAATTATTGGATATGGACCACAAGGTAAAAGTCAAAGTTTAAATTTAAGAGATAATAAATTTAAAGTTAATATTGGTGTAAGAGAAGGTGATAGTTATAAACAAGCTTTAAATGATGGTTGGATACCAAATAAAAATTTATTTTCTATTCCAGAAGCAGTTGAAAAATCAGATTATATATCTTATTTATTATCCGATGCAGGTCAAATTAAACAATGGGACCAAGTAAAACCATATTTAAATAAAGGAAAAACACTATGTTTTTCACATGGTTTTGGTATAGTATATAATGAAATGACTAATATTATACCTCCAGATGATATAGATGTAGTTTTAGTGGCTCCTAAAGGTGCAGGAATGACAGTTAGAAATAAATTTTTAGAAGGTAATGGTATTAATTCATCTTATGCAATTTATCAAGATTATACTCAAAATGCTATGGATAAATGTTTAACGTATGCCTTTGGAATTGGGAGTGGATATGTATTTGAAACTTCATTTGAAAAAGAAGTATATAGTGACTTAGTTGGTGAAAGATGCGTATTAATGGGATTAATACAAGGAGCATTTCTGGCACAATATAATGTTTTAAGAAAAAATGGTCATAGTGCTTCTGAAGCTTATAATGAAACTGTTGAAGAAGCATTATATAGTTTATATCCTTTAATACAAAATAAAGGTATGGATTGGATGTTTGAAAATTGTTCAACCACAGCTCAACGAGGAGCATTAGATTGGGCTCCTAAATTTGAAAAATGTTTATCTAATGTAATTGAAGAATGTTATGAAGAAGTTAAAAATGGGACGGAAGCTAGAAGAGTAATTGATTCAAATTCAAATTCTTCTTATAGAGAAAGATTAAATCAAGAATTAAAAGAAATTAAAGATCAAGAATTATGGCAAGTGGCGAGTAAAATTAGAAGATTACGATATTCTTATCCTAAGAGAAGAATAAATTAAATTTGATTATTTTTTTAATACTTAAATATTAAAAAAATATATTAAATTATGAAGATTTTTACTGGAAATATTGAGCCAACTTTAATATATGAATTTTTAAAAAAAATAGATTTACTTAAAATTAAAAATATTAAATCGAATGATATTATTATTAAACAAATAATTAATTTTATGGAATCAAATTATAAATCTTTACCCGCCACTGTAACTGATATTAAAACGCAAAAAGAGCATCTACTTTTAAATAGAAGAACTTCAGCTAAATATACATTTAAACAAACTTTTTTACAACAATTTCAAAATGAAATTATATCTATATTTGATATGATTAAAGAAAATAATAAAAGTATTGAACAAATAATTGTAGAACCAAGTCATTGCGATATAATTTACTATCAATCTGGTGGTGAATTTAAATTCCATTCAGATACAATATCAGGAATATCACCAGGAAAAGATTATTATTTTTATACCTTACTTTTAGGATTAGTAAATACTGAAAAAGGCGGTGAAACATTAGTAGTAAATAGTGATACACAAGAAATTATGAAATTTTCACAATCAGCTAAAAGATATCATTATGTACTTTTTCCTTCAACAGAAAAACACGCAGGTTCAAAAGTTGAAGCAGGTATAAAATTATGTTTTAAATTTGATGCTTGGATAAAATTTAAAACATATAATGTATTATTACAACCTGTTAAAAAAATATATTCTTTTGAAGTAATTAGTTTAAAAATTTTAATGAATAAAATACATCAAAGTATTCCACAACTTCATGACTTGATCCAAAAAAAATTAAGAGTAATTATATGTAATTCTTTACCTCACCGCTCAAATATAAATGAGGTAATATATGAAGCTTCCTCTTTTTTTAGAAATATGCCACATACATATCACAATAATTATTACGATCATTTTACTGGTTCTTCATTATTTATTATGCACCATGGTAGTTATAGAAATGAACCAGAGCCAGATTATTATTACCATGATAATGATGATGATCAATACTGTAATGGTAATTATTAGGATAAATTATTTTATTTTTTTTATTATATATTTTATATGATTTATATTACAATTAAAATTTCAAATTTATATAAACAAAGTATAATACATTTCCCAAATTTAAAAATAAAAAATGGTGGTATTCAAAATAAAGAATTAAATTTACTTACATATAATCATACAGGTTTAGGAAATAATTTATTTCAAATATCTAATTGTTTAGTAATTGCATGGAAATATAATATAAAAACGTCATTTCCAGACCTAAATCTTTTAAAACAAAAATTACCTGATTATTCTATGGATATTTATAGAAATTTAAATCAACACCTTTTTAAATATAGAAATAAATATCCAAATTTAAAAACTTTAAAAATAAAGGACACTATTTTTGAAATAAATAACGCACCATTTTTTTATTTAAATTTTAAAGATTATGAATCAAAATTATTAGAAATATTTTCAATAAATCAAAAAAATAAGGATATAATTAATAACAAGTATCCTAATTTATTTAAAAATAATATTACTGTGAGTCTTCATGTTAGAAGAGGTGATTTTGTAGTAATATCAAAATTATATAATCCTGAATATATTTTAAAAGTAACTTATTATCAAAAAGCTATAAATTTAATTAATAATTTACTAAAAAAAAAATATAAACTTTTAATATTCTCTGACGATATACAATGGTGTAGATTTAATTTTAAACAAAAAAATATTATTTTTATTGAAGAAAATTATGATTATATTGATTTATGGATGATGTCATTATGTAATCATAATATTATAAGCAGTTCATCTTTTTCTTGGTGGGGTGCATTCTTAAATCAAAATCCAGATAAATTTGTAGTAGCTCCTGAAAAATCTATTTTTAGAGAAAAAAAAAATTTACTTTTATTAAATAAAAAATTATACCCATCTTCTTGGAAAATAATAAAAGAATAATTATAGTTTATCTGCATACAATCCGCCTTCAGGAGTTTTAGATAATCCAATAAGTTTTTTTAAATTATCTCTTGTTTTTTCAATATCAGGAAATAATATCTTTATTTCATTTTGTTTTTTTGGTATTTCTATAGGCTTAGTTGTAGTTTTTGGACTTTCCATTGATATACTTAAATAAAAAGATATTATTTTTAAATAAAAGATATTATTTTATATTAATTTTTAAATATATAAAAATTAATAATTTTTTAAATTTCATTTATTATCTTTTAACCCGTTTCACATTTAAAATGTTACATTATTTTATATGGGGAAACATCATTCACCCGAAATTAAAAAGATGGCAGTTAAATATTATTTAGAAAATAAATACACCGAAATAGCAAAAGTCTTCAATGTGACAAGACAAACATTTATTCGATTGTTGAAAAGGCATAATTATGATAACTTAATCAGACAAAATCGTAAAGATGTTTCATATAAAGTGAAGCAAAAACATGTTAAATATGCACTAAAACTTCTTAATAAAAACCAATAATTATCAATAAATATTTTATGGTCAAAATTAAAAAGAAATATAATGATTTTGAAATTACACCAGGTCATTTATCACGTGTGATTAGAGATAATAATGTTACAAGAAAGCGTACAACCAGAAGACATTACCCTGTAACAAGATATAACAAAAAAATAGATTATAAAAAAGAACTTACAATATTTTATAAATTAACAGATAAATATTCTATTAATCAAATTATTTGTATTGATGAAACATCTATATCTGCACAAATGCCTTCTAATTATTTAATATGTAAGTTAGGTAAAAGATGTGTTTTGAAGACGACTAATAACAAAGTATTTGTTAAATATATTTTGGTATGTGCAATGACTTCTACGGGTATTATTGGATATGAATTGTATGAAAAAGGTGGAATGAATTCAGAAAGAATGGTTTCTTTTATTAGGAAGTTCATCGATGAAAAATATAAAAATCATCTGATAATAATTGATAATGGTGGTTCTCACAAAAGTAAAGAAATAAAAGATATTGTCAAAAAATCCAAAAACGTCTTACAATATAGTGTTCCCTATAAACCTAAAACGAATGCTATTGAAAGTTGGTTTAGTCAATTTAAACATTATTTTGTTATTGAAAATAATGCAATGTCTTATGAAGAATTAAAAAGTCATGTTAAAAAATATATTAGAAAAATACCAAAACACTCTTATTCAAATTATATGAAATATGCTTATAAAACAAAGGATATAAGAAAAATACAGGAGAAACCTTCTACAAGAAACGTCCATTAAAAACATATAAGAAATGATAATACTTACCAAGTATAAATATAATATCTAACTTATATAGTATACATGCAAGAAAAAAAATATATTTCATCTCGTAGCGATAGATATGGCGCAAACTATATACCTGCAATATTATATATATTTCTTTGTGAAAAAATAAATAAAGATGTTCTTTATCATAATTGTGATAACAATTGCCTAAAGTACAAAAATACGATATTACATAAATACTTAGAATACAAAACAAGTAAATGTACTGATTTTAGTATAATAAATAATGACATTCATAGAAAATGTAATTCATGGGCTACAAAATGTATTAGTAAGGAAATTTTTAAAAAAACAGGGAAACCGTTTCCAGATATATTTCAGAATTCTGAAATATATAATCAGATTCGTAATAGATATTTTGATAAATATGGTAAAAAATCACTCACAAGTAATGCAATAATAATTCACGTAAGATTGGATGATATGAGAACATCTAATAATGGTAATAACCAACAATTCATTGGTAAAGATAATTTGATTTATCTTATAAATCATGTTTTAAATAAGTTTGAACTAAATATTTTTTTAATAACCACAAATAATAAAAAAGATAAACAAATATGTATGGAATGTTTAAAAAAATCTAATTTTAAAATGAAAAAAAATATTTCATATTATATTTTAGGATCTAATGACATAGATTATGATATTTATTTAATGATGACAAGCAAAATATTAATAATATCTCGTAGTACATTTTCGTTCATTCCTGCTATTCTTCATAAAAACATTGTTTATACTTATACTGAATGGAATCATTATTTTGATTTATTAGGTACTGATAAATCACAAAAAATTCAATTATATCCTACTGTAATAATTGAATCTTTTAATGATAAATCACAAAAAATTCAATTATTACAGCAGTATGATAGAAGTATTTTAAATAAAATTAAAACAAAACACCTCCTTTTTTTCAGTACTTGGATCATAAGTATTATTTGTTTTTGTTTCTTAGTGCATTTTTATGTAACATTTTAAATGTGAAACGGGTTAAAGAAATTAAAATAAAAAAATAGATAATTATTATTAAAAAGAATATTTTATTACTTTACGAATTTTTATTAAATTAAAAAAAAGTAAATATATTGTAATCTATGTTATTCTTACTTAATACCGAACGAATGTGAAGATCAACATCCATATCTCATAAGGAAGAATGTCCAGACGTTCCGCGACGTGCATCACTGTCCAGACCATATTCTGTCTCAACAAAGGAATAACTCTACCTTCTGTAGAATCTGATTGAGGATCTGACCAGTGCAGCCAAAGTTCAACACATGACCAAGTGATTGCGTCGGGAGCTGATCGCATGGCTCTTGGAATACTGGAAAATGTAGAGAACTCTTCATATGGACCGGTGAGCTCTTTAACAATGTGATCAGGCGCCCAGACTTTGCGCACATTTGGAAATGAATACGGTTTTACCATTGAATGCTTTGAATCCTATGGTGGTGACCGAGCTCCCAATAGTTATGCTTAACAACCCACCGCATCCAGAAAAAGCTTTCCTTTCGATGGTGGTGACCGTATCTAAGATGATAGTGGTGTTTGTAGGTTTATCTTTAATTTGCATATCGTCTTAATTTGTTTTAAGGATTCCGTGTGGTGTGTTGAAAGATGAGTGTTTGGTCTAGTTGGAATTATATTACTAAAGAATTTGGTTCTTAATACAAAAAAAATATTCGTATGGTTTGTAAGTATCTATGCTTTTTAAGGATGCATATTGTTTAAAGCATTATTTATCGAATTTATTTACCTATAATTAAGGTATATATATAATTACCTATCAAGCCTTATATACGATATATAACTGAACATCATAATAACAGACCATATATTTTCATCCAAGTAAGACATTTATATAAAGTGATACAGTTATAGCATATTCACGATTATAGCTATTAATACTTTTCTTACTTTTGAATCAATGATACATTGATCCACAGACATTATAACAATCATTCGAAATAGTAACTCTTTTCTATTCTTGGTATGCTTATGGTTTATGCACAAACTAAAGTATGTTAGTGTAGGTGAGCATAAATCCGTGGCACTTGGCAACAAGTATAATAAAAAATACAAAAAAAAATAATTTTTTATAATAAATTAATATAATTTTCCAAGTTAATGCAACCTGAAAAGCTATAATATTCAATATTTAGACAATTCTCTTTCAAAGTACTTACTGATTTATCTGTAAGTTTTTTACAGTTACTAAAATATGCATGTGTAATGTATGGACAATTTAAGGATAAAGCAATTACTCCTTCGTCTGTAATTTTTATACATCTATTGAATGATAAATGTTTAATTCCTTGACAATTTTTTGCCATAGAAATTAATGATTTATTTGTTATTTTTTTACAGTAAGAAAATATAATTTTAATTATTTTAGGACAATTGTAAGAAAGATTAATAACAGATAAATCTGATAGTTCACTACATCCTTTAAAATTAACATGTGTTATTTTACTACATAATTTTGCTAGTTGAGTTATGGCAGTATCTGTCAATTTATAACAATTACTAAAGTTAACATTAGTTATATCAGGACACATCTCAGCCAATGATATAACAGATGCATTACTAAGATGCTTACAAAACTTAAAATCGACATGAGTTATACCTCGACAATTATTTGCCAAAGCAATTACAGAAGAATCTGTTAATCTTTTACAACCTTGAAATATACAATGAGTTATATATGGACAATTCAATGACAAAGTAATTAGTACTTTATCTTTTAAGTGTTGACAATGACTAAAATCTACATACTTTATTCTTGGACATCTATTGGAAAATGAAATTATTAATGGAGGTAATAAATTAGTATTACTTAATGACATATTAATATTTGTAATTCCAAAGAAATGATTATTTTTAAAAATTTTATTCCAATAAATACATACAAGAGGTATTATTGACATTAAAGTTTTAATATCTAAATTTTCAAAGATTTTAATTAATATATCTTGATGATTATCATTTATATTAAATAAATCTGACATTATTTAGTAAATAAATTTTTTTATAAAATAATATTAAAAAAAAAATCAAATTTTATAATATTGTATTATATATTAATTACATAAATTTTTATATAAATCACTATTTTTTACACATTTGAACATTTAAAATACTGATTATTAAAATATTTTTGATTCAGCATAATACTTAAAATTATTAGAATGATTGTATAAATTAGGTATTCCTCTATACTTAAATGTTTTATATTCTAATATGATTCCACCACATTCAACCTATGCTTTAATATTATACCAAAGAGTGAATTCATTTTATATATATATATATAAAATAATATTTAATAATTTTTATAAACTAAATAAAAAAAGTAAATCTATTCTTCGTCCTAGTATCCGTTGTCATCGTAGTTGTGGGGTTTTATAATCATTATTAAAAAAACAACGATGTCATGCAATGAAAACGATCAAATATGCTTGACAAACGTAATAATGTGCATCCACATCAGCAAAATCTGGCGTTGTTGATGTGGTTTCAAGACTGAATGCCACGTACATCACCGTCCAAACCATATGTTGTCGAGACCTGCAAAGCACTCGACCTTCTACTGCATCCATTTATGGGTCCGACAAGTGCAGTCAGAGTTGAACACCTACCCGTGTGGCTGCATCTGGCGCTGCCCGCATGCTTCTTGGAATACTCGAAATAGTTGAGTACTCGGAGAATGGTCCGATGAGCATTTTAACGATGACGTCGGGCGCCCAGACTTTGTTTAGAAATGGAGCACCTTGTGATAGTTCCTCCAGAATATGAAATTTATTTTCATCTGAAGTTGGAGAAACTTTTTATTCTTTTGAATTACAATATCAATAAATTTTAATGCTGTATCAGTTATCGAAAAACACAACAACAGCTTCATCCGTCAGGTTCCTGCAGCTTTCAAAAGGTAAATTATTTATTTTTAAAAGTGAGGACATTCTTTTTTATTTTTGTATTTTACATTAATTTTTAATTTTAATTAATTTTAATCAATTTTATTATTAAAAAAAAATAAATAATTTAAATAATATTTTTATAGTATTTTGACTAATAAAATAACTTATTATTAAATCATTAAATTGATTATTAAATTTAAAATGCAGTGAATCAGAATAATTTTTTTGTATTTTTAAAGTTAGTAATTTATTATCGTATTTAATTAAATATACTACTCAATTAATATATTTACCCAAAACTTTTAATCTTTTAATTTTTTCTAATTTTAATTTTGGAACTTTTAAGTTAAACATTGTTTAAATATTTTTTATTTCATTTACATATAATAATAATAAATAAAAAAAAGAAGGTAAATACTAGTTTTTAAATCTTGAATCGGGAATATCTAATCCAATTATTTTTTCAATTTTAGTTAATTTATTATCATTAACATTAACAACTTTACATAATTTTGATTTTAGAGGTTTAAATCCAGTATTACAACTATGGCATTTAAAATCTTCATATATTTTTTTTTCATAAATTACGTTTTTTGTAGGTAAACATTCCATTCGTGATGAAGGAAAAGGTAATCCTAGAATTTTATATTCTTCTTGAATATATTTAAAAATAAAGGGTTCAAAATTTTTAATTTTAAATACATTTTCTACAATCTTTGAGAAACGAAACATTTTTATTTAATAATTTTCTTAATTAAAAAATGATTTTAGGATATTTTATTTTCAATTTTTAATATCATATGATAAAAAACAATAAAATAACTAAAAATTTTTTAATTTTTAGTTATTTTTATTAAACATTACCTATAAATTTTTTTATTATTTTTTTTAAATTTCCAATATTATTTTTTTTTAATTTTTTTAAATTAATATTATTAACCTTATCAAAATTTATTTTTTTTGATTCAATTTCTAATTTTATAAATTTTTCATTAATACATTTATCTAAAAGTAATTTAATTATTTTACAATGTGCTCCACCTGAATACGATATTATATTTAAAGGTGTATTTATACTTCTACACTCGAATGGGCCTCTATCTTTTTGATCAAATAAAGTAAACATACGAAAAAATGTATATACATCTGACAAAGTTGATTCTAAACCCCTTATATGGCGTTCAGAATATAAAAAAAAACCTAATTCAAAGTAAACATCAAATAATTCTTTATTTATCATTATATTAATTATTTGTTCTCTAATCGTAGTTCCATCACCAAAAATATGTGGGTATTCATTACAAAAATTTAAAAATTTAAATTCATAAGCTTTATTAATTTTATTTTTCATATAAATTATTTCTTTATAGAATAAAATTTCTTTTTTTAACGCATTTATAAAATTATCAAAATTGTCACCATTATATATTTTATTAAATATATTTATTATAAATTCTAATAGTATTAATTCTTTTTTTGGATATACCTTAAATATATCATCTAAAAATAATGGATTTAATTGTAATAAAAAATGAGAAATTATTCCATTTCGTTTTTTTTCTAAAGACCATGTAGACGGATGAAAAATTAAAACTTGTTTTTCAGCGTATTGGTCATCAGTTTGTTTTTGTTTTATTAATATTCTATTTATTTCTAAAAATTCTTCATCTGAATTAATTTTTAATATTATATTAATTATTAATTCTAAAAATTTAATATAATCTTTTAATTTCCAAATATTTAATTCTTTTGTAATTTCACTAATTTTATTATTTATTATTATTATTAATTCAGATAAGTTGTTTGACATTATATCTGAATGAAAAAATAATTCCAAAACCATAATATTTATCATATTCAGTACATCTTTTGTTGGATTAATATCTATTATTAAAAAATTTAAAATTTTTTTAATATTTTTTTTATAATTTATTTTTTTTAAATATTCATCATAAGCGGCTGCTTGATTTGATATATGTATTTTTTGTTTTTTTGGTGAAAGAGAAATGAATTCTTTTCTTGTTATATTTCTATTTTCTAAATTAAATTTTTCTTCCCACAAATATTTATCTAATTCTAATAATTTATAATTTGTCATGTAATCATAAAGCTTATCATTTAATACAAGTATTTGATGTGCTTTACTATTTCTCAAATCTATTTTTTGTATTCTAACATTATTTTTTAATTTTAATTTATTATTATTATGTCTTAATTTAGGTAACATATATTTCATAGTTTCATCTTTAGTAATGATAACCGCGTTGTCAAACAAGTGCCCAGTACCTCCTTTTAATTCATTAATATTCCAAGATTCATTTTTTTTTGGATTCTCTTCTATAAAAAAATCAATACATTTTTTTTTATTTCTATTTGTAATTAAATATAATAATTCTGTAAAATCAATACAATTATTTTGTTTTTTGCATTCAACTAATTTTTCATGATTTTCACCAAATAATAATATTTTTTTGTAATTACCATCACCTAAATCTATAGTATAATAATAAAATCGATTTGGACCATTTATAATTTTAATTTTATCTATCGGATATTTTTCTTCAATTCTTCTTCTTCTTTCTTCTTCCTGCATTAGTCTTGTTGCTTCATAACCAATACCTGGTCTTACTTCTGGATAATTATGATTGGGTGCTCTT
>Ga0206127_1000127_pt1 | contig 95612 bp, 84 predicted proteins | sample Helgoland_Spring_6_FD_148646 | JGI IMG/M metagenome (GOLD analysis project Ga0206127, IMG submission 148646) | Pelagic subsurface seawater microbial communities from Kabeltonne, Helgoland, North Sea - Helgoland_Spring_Bloom_20160419_1 | ecosystem: Environmental > Aquatic > Marine > Epipelagic ...
TATTCACTTTTTCAATGCATGGGGCCAAAAATTACCCATTTAAAAAACAAGCAAGTGATTTAGATATTGGTCTTCAAAACGATACCCAAGATGCTTTGTATCTAGAAATCCTAAAAAACACGTTGCCTAGGTTATTAAAAAAAGTAACCCCTGACTTTATCTTTTATTTAAGCGGCGTAGATATTTTAGCAAGTGATAAATTGGGTAAATTAGGGTGTACCCTGCAGGGATGCAAGCAAAGAGATCGTTTTGTTTTTGAAAGTTGTAAAAAGGCAAATATTCCTGTTCAAGTAAGTATGGGTGGTGGCTACTCTAAAGATATTGATGTTATTTTGGAGGCACACAAAAATACCTTCAAAACAGCGCAGGAAGTTTTTTTCAACAAAGTATTTTAAATCTTTTTTATAAAGTCTTTAAGAGAGTGGCCTTTGGGGACTTCCATCTTCTTTCTTAAATTATAACGGTAGTTATCTACAGAAGCTGCACTAATTCCTAATTGTAATGCAATTTGTTTTGAGGGTTGTCCCAAACGAAGCATGGTTGCAACCTTCTTTTCTTTATCATTTAAGTTGGTATACAATTGGTCTATTTTAGCTCTAAAAGAGTCATTAGTCTCGTTAACTTGCTGGTATAATTGTATTTTCTCTTTATTTTGATCTATATCATTATTAATAAAATGTATGGTATCCTTAACCACAGCCTTGTGGGTGTCGTTTATGACCTTAACCTCTTTTAGTTTTTTCTTGATTTTTTCTAACAGTTCATTTTTTTCTGAAATATGAATAGCAAAATCTGTAATCTGTTTGTTTTTAAAGGCTACTTGGGTATCTAGCGCTTCTTGCTTTATGGAGAGAACCTCTTGTTTGGCAATTAAATTTTCTCTTTTTATGGTATTTAATTTTTTTTGTCTGTAGAAAGATATCAGAAAAAACAAAACAAGTAGCCCTAAAACACCAAAGGTATAATAGGTCTTGTCTCTAGCTCTTTTTTGTTCTGCTTTTGATGCCTGTAATTGAGCATCTCTGGCCTCTAGCTTTGCAGACAATTCATTGTAATTAAACTCTGACTGAATCACATTAAATTTATTTTTTTGCAAAATAGCGCGTAAACTGTCCTTTATCCTGTGATGCTCATTTAGAGATAGTAAGGCGTTTTTTGGATCCTCATTTAATGTGTAAAGCTCAGAAAGTTCTTTATACAAATCCTTCTTTGATTCCTGAAATAAATCAATGTGTTGATTTTTTAAAATGGTTTGTAGTTCCAAAATACCGCTGCCTAATTGCTGTTTGTTTTTATAAATTTTTGCCTGTTGGCTTGCAATGGAAATTTGGTGAGAAAGATTTTGAGAAATTGAAGCTTGTATCCTTGCACTGTCCAAATACTTAGCAGCTTTTATAAACTTATTTTTTTTGGTGTATGCTTTACTCAAAAAGGTATATCCCTCTGCCAATATATAAGCAACGCTATCCTTTTTATCTATTTGTAAAAGCGCATCATAAATGGGTATAGCCAAGTCTGGTTTGTTTTGTTTTAAGTATACCTCTGCCCTGTATTTGTCTAAAAACTGAATACCCTGTATATTTTCAGCTTTATTATACATGGTTTGTGCACTGTCGATATATTTTTGGGCAGTAACATATTTTTCTTCTTCAAAATAATGGGCGAACATAAACTCATAAGAATCTCCAATCTCCCAATAAGCGTCAATAGGCTTTGATATAGCAAGGGCCTTTTTTATACACTCTAATGCCGTTTCGTTATTTTTTATGGAAGAGTATAGTTTTGCTAAATCTGTATAGTTTTCTGCCAAGTAGATTTTTGTCTCATTGTCTTGAGGATTTTTCAATAAAAAACTATTTGCGTTTAAAAAACTCTCTAAAGACAAATCATAGCGTTCTAGATAGTTGTATGCAAGGCCTTTATTCCTGTAACTATAAGCAATCCCTGGAAAATGTTTTTGATTGGTAACACTGGCATATTGCAAGGCACTATCTGCGTATTGCAGTGTTCTTAAATCATTTTCAAGGTAATTTTCAAGTTTAGAAAACCTATTGTATGCTCTAATGATATTAAAACTATCTTTTTCTACTTTACTAAGTTTCAGTGCCTTTTGAAGGTAATAATTAGCACTATCTTCAGATTTTGTTACAAAATCAAAACCAATTATTAATAAGTTATCAATGCGTGTTGTTGTGGGTAGAGCATTGTTTTGTAGTTGCTGTTTTATATCCTCTATTGTGATATCAGGGGTTTGGACCCCGTCATTTTGAGCCTGCAAAATACCGGTGAGAATAAATAAAACAAAACAAATATTTTTAATCATAACAATATCAAAAATAAACTAAAGAATCAAAATTAACAGCATTGTAACGAGCAAACAAGTTCATATTTTTCTCATACTCTTGCCCTAAGGTTGCATTTAATTTTAATTTTGTATTGTAATTGTAGTTAATCCATTTTAATGAATAAAAAACAATTGCTATGAAAAAGAATAAAAGCCATTATAAATCTATAATGGCTTTTTTTATGGCTTTACTTGTGCTTTATTTTTTTAGGTATAACGCTAGTTTTATTTTGTAATAAGGTATTTTATGTTCAAAATACTCAAAATAGGTTTTAAGACTCTCAGGATTTTCTAGTATTTTTTTTGCCCTCTGAATCTTTAAAATTTCTGTAGATTCTATAAATTGATGTAAATCTACTGGGGTTCCTAATTCATTTATTTTTATTAGATGTGTATACACTGTGTCTTCAGTGATGCCTCTTTTGGAAGCAATTTGAGAAGGAGATAAACCTTCTTCAAACAAATGATAACTTTTTTGATGGGTGGGGGTTTTTATAGCCTTTACCTCCTGGTGCCTTGCAATTACTTTAATAAAAGCTGCCGCATATTTTTCTAGTTTGGCTTTCCCTACACCACTTATATTTGAAAACCCTTCCATGGTGGTGGGTTTTTTTTGCTCCATGTCTTTAAGACTTGCGTCACTAAAAATAACATAGGCAGGAACTCCCATGTCTTTGGCAAAAACACTGCGAAGCATTCTTAGTTTTTCAAATAATTCTTTCCCTTTTGAGGGAAGTCTCTCTTTGACAGGTTTGGCCTTTGTGTCTTCTTTCACAAGGGTTGCTAATTTTATTTGCTTGCCTTGAAACAAAATTTGTTTGGCCAATTTTGTTAACAACAACCTTCCTCCTTCATGAAACCAAATTTCTAGCACACCTTGGTTAAGCAGCTGAATACAATATTGCTGCAAATCTCTCCAAGAAATATCTTTAGCCGCTCCAAAGGTTTTGATATGTTGGTATCCTTTTTCAAAAACTTGCTGATTGTTAGACCCGCGCAATACATCTATCACTAAACCAATGGCTTCTTTTTCTTGAAGCCGAACCACCGCCGAGCATATTTTCTGGGCAATAAGTGTCCCGTTAAAGTACGTTGGTGGGTTTTTACAAATATCACAATTACCACAATCTTGTGTTATAAACTCCCCAAAGTAATTAAGGAGGGCTTTTCGCCTACAACTCAGTGCCTCTGCAAATTGCTGCATGCGCTCTAACTTGGCTATTTGTATTTCTTGAGTTTGTGTGCCCTGGGCAAACTTGCGCAATTGCATGACATCTGCATAGCTATAAAACAATAGCGCGTGTGCTTTTAAACCATCACGACCCCCACGGCCAATCTCTTGATAATAGCCTTCTATATTTTTAGGCATATTGTAATGTATTACCCAGCGCACATTACTTTTATCTATACCCATTCCAAAGGCAACGGTGGCCACAATAATTGGGGTGGTGTCATTCACAAAATCTTCTTGAATACTAGTTCTTAATTCTGGGCTAAGCCCTGCATGATATGCCTTGGCATCATATCCTTTTGCTTTTAATTTTGCGGCTAGTGTTTCAGTGTTTTTTCTACTCAAACAGTAAATGATACCGCTTTGAAGCCCCCGAGAGCCAAGAAACTTAAATATTTGCTGTAACCGCTGCTGTCCAGGTCTTACGTCAAGATACAAATTAGGCCTATCAAAACTTGAGATAAATTTAGTGGCATGGGGCACTGCCAACTGCTTAACAATATCTTGTTGGGTCGCTTTATCTGCAGTTGCTGTTAAGGCTATAATGGGAGCTTCAGGAAACTCTAATTTCAAACGCTTTAATTGAGTGTAGGCGGGTCTAAAATCATGACCCCAAGAAGAAATACAATGCGCCTCATCTACAGCAATTAAACTAATAATGCTTTTTTGTAGATAGTTTGCTATTCCCCAAATACTCTCGGGAGCTACATAGAGTAGCTTTAAAGTTCCGGCCATTAGACTTTCTAAAATACCTTCTTGAGTTTGTTGGTCTTGAGTACTGTTGTAAAAAGCAGCAGAAACACCATTACTTTGCAGTGCATCTACTTGATCTTTCATAAGGGCAATAAGGGGAGATATTACAATAGCTACACCTTGTTGAGCCAGTGCTGGTAATTGATAGCATAAACTTTTACCACCTCCTGTTGGCATAATAGCCAGAGTGTCCTTGCCAGACAAAACATGCTGGATAATCTCTAGCTGGTTGGGTCTAAAACTGTCATATCCAAAGTGTGTTTTAAGAAGTTGGTGGATATTGGAGATTTGAGAGGTTGTTTGATTTTGCTTCATAAATACCTAAAGGCTATTTTATTTGTAAAGTTAGGCTAATCTTCCTTTACACAAATAATCTATGCTGTGGTTTTCTGCATTTTAATAGTGTGTTATATATTCAAATTAGATTGACAAGCACAACAACAATAGTGTTCTCAAAAACATGACCAATTACTAAAATAATTTGACCTAAATTGAAATTCTTTTTATCATACTTGAATTCATATTTATATTTTTTATGAATATCAAACAATAAAAAAACCAAAGCAAATTGCTTTGGTTTTTCTAAACATGGTACTTTATCAATTACTTATTTCCCAACATCAAAAGTTCATTCACAATAACTTCTGTTACATACCGCTTCTCTCCAGCCTCTGTCTCCCACATACGGTTGGTTAGCTTGCCGTCAATAGCAATTTCTTGTCCTTTTTTCACATAGCTTTCTACCACGCTAACAAGCCCTCCTTTTACAACGATATTGTGCCAGTAAGCACGTTCTACTTTTTGTCCTTCTTTGTCTTTATAGCTATCATCGGTAGCCAAACTAAACTTGGCCATCTTATTGCCATCATTAAAGGTTACAATTTCAGGCTCTTGACCTAATCTTCCAATCAACTGTACTTTGTTTCTAAGTGCGTTCATAATTATTAATTTTTAAATATTAAACAGTTAAGTTTTCCAGAAATCGCTCTGGTAACGTGTATCGATATATTCGACACTGCAAACATAAAAGCAACTACAAGTTAGAGTCGGTATCTAACTACTTGCTTTCGTTTGCAATTATTTGTAATTGCTTGTTGTCTTTTAAGTAATTGTAAATAAGCTAATTAAAAATATATTTTGTTCAATAAAAAGTATATGATTGTAGGCAATTAATCTTGAGAAAATAAAAAATTAAGGGTTTAGCAGCAGTTTTTTAAGATGAGTTATCCCTTTTTTTAAAAGGAATAAGTAGCGGCAACTATAAGATTTCTACCCGGGGCAGAAAGCCCGCTACTGTATGGCCTATAACGCTGGTCTGTTATATTCTCTAATGTAGCACTTAATTGAAAGGCTTTAGAAAATTTGTATTGTGATGAAAAATTAAGCGTATACCACCCAGGGGCATACGGATTTCCGTTTTGATCTGCAGCATACAAAAACGCATTGTTTTGTTGACTAGGTGCTAAATCTTCAAAATCAAATTGTCCATTATACGAAGCAAATGCGTCTAAGGTCAGCTTTTCTTTTTTATAGATAATATGTGTATTCCCATAAGCTGGGGCTGCATGACGCAGTGGTTTTTTAGTTCCTTGTTGATCCCGGGCAAAGCCTTTGGTTATGTTGTATTGAGAGCTAAGTTTCACAGCTTTTGAAAAAGCAAACTCTAGACCTGCTTCAAAACCATACACCTGAGCCCTAGAGGCGTTTTGAATGGCTTGAATGGTGCTTAATTCTCCCTGGTATTCAATCTGTGATTCTCCATTAAGAGTGAAATCTCTTCTAATTAAGGCATCTTCTAGAATGGTATAAAATCCCGCAAAATCTAGTTTTATTTTGTTTTCAAAATGTAAGGTAACACCCAAATCACCATTATAGGCATACTCTGGTTTTAAATCTGGGTTGGGCACTACAACACTCCCGGGCTCACTGTCAAACACTTTTCCAACATCGTCAATATTTGGGGCTCTAAAGGCAGTTCCAAAATTTAAACGCCACCCAAGGGTTTTGTTTGGATTCCAGGTAAGCCCAGCGGTTGCCGTTAAAGCGCCAGTATTAATTGTAGCCTCCTTAAAAGGAAGGGCAAACAAACTAGTATCAAACTGGGCGGCAACAAGAATATGACTATACCTAAGACCTCCAAGAAATGAAATATTATTTGCCAAAGCAACTTGGGCACTCACATATCCAGCAAAAGATTGCCACGAAGATCCATCTGGATATCTAGATACATCTGCCTGTGATACTCCTGTAAGAATGTCTATTTTTTGGCCCTTAGAACCCACATTATTAAAAATATATTCAATCCCATAATTTAGCTTTGCTTTTTTTATCTTTTTTTCAAAATCCCATGCAGTGGTATAAGCCGCTACTTTTTCTTGTGTTTTGTACAGATAAATATCTCCAAAATCTCTATCACTTCTACCCTCTTTAAAATGCTGGAAGGAGAGGGTAAAAGCACTCTTATCAAAAAACGTGTTTGTCTCTGGGGTATTTTGTATTTGCAAGTTTCCAGAAAACCATTGTTGCGGCCCATAGTCCCAAACTGCAGAACGGAGCGCATCATTAGAAGTTCTAATAAGCCTGTCATACCTTGGGTAGTCACTGGTGGTTGTGTAAGATAATCCTACATCAAAATTCCAGTTGTTATTTGGCATGTAGCGCACCTTTTGCATCGTACTTATTTGACTGTATGCCGTTGGACGTTGTATTTTTGGGTTCTTGTTTTGCACTACGGTATCAATACCCTCTATGGTTTCTACATACTGGGTGCGCAAGTAATCATCTGGGCCAAAGCTACCCATCCGCAAGTTATCAAAATCACTATAGGTAACACTCGTTAAAAAAGCCCACTTTTTGGCCCCAATATTAAAATCAAAATGTCCTGTTTTCTCTTTATTGGCAGTAGCATAACGCAGGGTTGTATTTCCAGAAAATGTAGTGCCCTGCTCAAAAGAAAATATAGGCTTTTTGGTATAAAAATTCATTACACCTCCAACAGCATCACTCCCATACACCACAGATCCAGGACCCAAAATTACCTCTGTACGCGATACAGTAAAAGGATCTATAGAAATGATATTTTGCACATTTCCGCCCCTAAAAATAGCGGTGTTAAATCGCACACCATCTACAGCAATTAAAAGTCTATTTGTAGAAAACCCTCTAATTATTGGGCTCCCCCCACCCAATTGGCTTTTTTGAACATATACCTGACCACTACTTTGCAATAAATCTGCAGCTGTTTGAGGATTTTTAAAAAGTATGTCTTGGCTTGTTATAGAGACAATTTGTTGAGGGATATCTCTCTTTTTTTGACCAAATTTTGACACAGACAATACCACCTCATCAAGACTACTTGCATCAGTGATTAAAAATACTTGGCTCCCAGCTTTTATTATTTGTGATTTGGTTTGCCAAAGGGTTACATGAGCTATGTGCTGAAATGTAATGAGTTCATCTTGGGTAAAGGAAGAGATATCAGCGAACCCATCAATATCTGTAACACCGCTTTTGCTCTTTTCTTTATTAAACAATGCCACACCAGGGACAGCCTCGCCCGTTTGCTGGGAAAGGACTTGTATTTTTTGAGCAATTACTGCTTGAAGGCAAAAGAAAATAGCAAGAAATGCTAATAAATGTTTCATTAATTGAACAGTTGTTGAAGTACTGCTAAGGACTTCGGTTTTTTATAGCCGTGCAAATGTAATTGATAATACTCCAACATCAAATCAAGTACGTCTCTTCTTTGGTTTTTTGACAGCTTTACAGAGCAAATAGCATCAAAGTTTATGCCGAAGAATTGTTTTAGCACCTCCACCCGGGGGCCTGTTTCACAGTAGATAGAAATATCTTCTGTCTCAAAGGTCCCCTCTGAAAGATTAAAATAGGGTAACTCAGCACTAGATGTATCTGGATAAAAACCTAAATAGGCTGTGAGTTTTAATAAAAATAAGGTGTGAAAATTGCCAATATCTTCATGGTGATCTAACCACTGAAAAGAGGCCTCTAAAAATTCATATAGCCTCTGGTTTACCTCCTGCTCGAGTATTGAGTTCTTTAACATTTCAGACAAAAACATCACCAAAGATGACTTCACAATATCTGTGTGCAAGGTGGTATATGGATGTAGCACTTTCACCTCTTTTATAGATTCTAAGGTGCCTTTATTTTTATGATTTGCTACAATTTCTAATTGGGTGAGTGGCAAAAAATAGGAAGGCTTTAACCTGCCTTTTCTTGATTTAAGTATGCCACGTAAAAGATAGGTTTTAACCCCGCTGCTGTAAGTAAAACAAGTTACAATTAGGTCTGCTTCTGCATACTTAATGGAGGAAAAAACAATTGCTTTTGTTGTTTCAACCATCAGCGAATAATCATTATTTTTTCAATTTTTGTTTCTAGAGCATCTTCTGTAGTGATCAAAACAAAATACACCCCAGAGGCTACTTTATACTTACCAAAGGCGGTTGTATCCCAAGTAATGCTTCCACCTTGACTTGTTTGCTGAAATACTAAATTTCCTTCCAAATCTGTAATTTTTACATTGGCTTTTGCCGTCAAACCGTCTATAGTGACATTTCCTTGATATTGGGGCCTTACTGGATTTGGAAATACAAAAACATCTTCTAGAGTATCTCTTGGCGCGGTTGAGGTTCCTTTGTAAGAAACCAACCCGTTAATGGTGGCAAAAAAAACTTCCCCCGTAAAGGGGTCAATGGCAATATCTTGAACATTGTTTGAAGGCAGTGGAGAGTTCTCTGAGGTAAAACGCAACAATGTTTGTTGCCCATTAGAACTTAAATAAAAAACCCCAGAACTTGCTGTTGCGATCCATTTATTATTAGATCCATCTACCTCTATATCAGTAATGGTTTGTTCAAATAATAATTCTTGACCTACACCCTCATCATCGGCAAAAATAATTGCGCTTGCCGAGACATCTGCTGTATTACTGAAAAAAGTACCTGGACTAAATAGTACTCTTAAACCTCTTAAGGTTCCTATCCATAGTCTGTTTTGCGCATCAAAGGCAAGCGCCCTAATATCTGTGGAGGGCAAACCACCGCCTGTATCCTCTGCACCAATTGCTCTAAATTGATTGGTTGTGGGGTTGAAAGCGGCCAATCCCGTTTGTACAGGGCTAAAAAAAACAAAACCCTCCCGGCTAATAGCTAATTTGCTGTAAGCCAATTCATCCCTACCGCCAGATATATTACTTACATCAAAAGATTGAAATTGCCCATTAGTAGAGAGCCTTAACAGCGCATCATCTGTTAAAGATTGTAATACCCAAAGATTTCCGTTTCTGTCAAAGTCTGATCCGTACAAACGTATACCAGCATTGTTACCGCCAAAGACTGGGTTTTCTAAGGCAGAATTTGTTTCATTATACAAAACCGTAGGTACTTGATTTTCTACCTTTAGAAGACCGCTTAAAAAGGAAGAAAAATAAACAGTTTCTGGGTTTTGATTGTCAATGCTTATGTTAACAATATCGTTAACGGCACTTACTCCAAGAGTTTGGGTTAACTCATCATGAGAGATATTGGTCCAAGTACCTTCTTTTAAGTTACTGATTCCTTTTCTATCTAGTGGAAAAGGATTAAAAGATACTGTAACGGCGCCAAAACTAACCCATAATTGCCCAGGGGTGGCATCTAAGGCAAAAGGGGTATTTAAAAGTGGCCCATCTGGCAAAATTTGTGTGGTTTGGTTTGTATTATACGGTACTTTAAGAAGCCCATTAAGAGCACTGCCCATATAAAAGGTATTATCAAAACTATATCCAGTTTGTAGGGTGTAATTAAAATCTGGCAGACTCTCTACAGCTGCTTTTAAAATAAACCCCTGGTCATAGGCCTGAATACTTGAAGATGTACTAATAGTTAGTATCCCATTATTGACCTTAAAATCTCTAATGGGGCTAGAAAAGGAAGCTATCTGTTGTAGTGTATTTCCCGCATTTAATCTAAATACCGAATTGGCTGTATTGGCAATTAAAACTCGGGTCCCTAGTGTTTGCACTGCTGTATACTCCCCTGGGGTAACAAGCTCCCATTCTTGAAAATCAATGATATTATCATTGTTTAAAATAGCACGCCGTATACCGCCCTGTGTAGAGGCTGCGTATATATATGGGGCTAAGATTGTGGTCTGAGAGATGTTTATTTGAGAACCAAAATCACCAATAAAATAGCTATCTCTAAACTCCAATCGCTCCAAATCATACACAGAAACACCAAAGCCTGCAGAGATATATATTTTACCATCGTGTTCTGTGAAATGATTGATGCGTTTTTTATTAGGCGGAATGTTTTGTTTATCTCTGATGTCTACCACTTTTAACACCTCATTTTGCTGATCTATGGTGACCACCTCTATGAGTCCGTCTTGATACCCAATTAAAAGCAAGTTTGTTTGGCTACTGTAGTGTATGGTTGTGATGGGTTCTCCTGCAAGCCCTTGCACACTAGATAATGTTGAGATTTGTTCTGTAGATAGATCGTAGATAAATAGGGCATTATCTGTACCAACAAAAATACGATCATCCCCCTGCGATATGTCTTTAACCGAAACATAAGAGAAATGATCTTCCCATAGATTTTCGAAATTTTGTGCTGCAGCCAAAGGAGCAATACATAACAAAAAAACTAGTAAAATACGTTTCATAAAATCTGTTTTCTAATAGTAAAACAACTCTTTGTGATTAATGAGTATAAGTATAACAACCCCTATGGATAATTATTGTGATTTAAAAAAGGTTGCCCGTAAGAGCAACCTTTATATACAATAGTTTTTGCATTAAAGGCTAAACAACACCTTGAGCCATCATCGCCTCTGCTACTTTTACAAAACCAGCAATGTTTGCTCCCTTTACATAGTCTACATATCCATCTCCATCTTTTCCATACTCAACACATGCGCCATGGATATCTGCCATTATAACTTGAAGCCTCTGGTCTACCTCTTCTCGTGTCCAGCTTAAACGCAATGAGTTTTGAGACATCTCCAGACCAGATGTTGCTACTCCTCCGGCGTTAGAAGCTTTCCCTGGGGCAAATAATATTTTTGCCTTTGTGAAAACCTCAATAGCGTCTGGAGTAGTTGGCATATTTGCACCCTCACTTACACAAATACACCCATTGGCAACTAATGTTTCTGCTTCTTGCTTATTCAACTCGTTTTGAGTAGCGCAAGGCAAGGCAATATCACATTTGGTTCCCCAAGGTCTTTGTCCAGAAGTGTAGGTTGCACCAGGGTATTTCTCAACATATTGGCTAATACGTCCTCTTTTTATATTTTTTAACTCCATTATAAAAGCTAATTTCTCTTGATTGATTCCTTCAGAGTCATAAATAAATCCTCCAGAGTCAGACATGGTAATAACTTTAGCTCCAAACTCAAGGGCTTTCTCTGCTGCGTACTGGGCTACATTTCCAGATCCAGATATGGCAACAACCTTAGATTTAAACGTTTCTCCAATAGTCTCTAACATGTTTTTTGCAAAATATACGTTCCCGTATCCTGTGGCCTCTGGACGTATTAAAGACCCGCCATACTCACGGCCCTTGCCTGTTAATACCCCTGTAAATTCATTTCTGAGTCTCTTATACTGGCCATACATGTATCCTATCTCACGGCCTCCTACACCAATATCTCCTGCGGGCACATCTGTATTTGGCCCAATGTGACGTGATAATTCTGTCATAAAGCTTTGGCAAAAACGCATTACCTCTGCGTCTGTTTTCCCTTTTGGATTAAAATTACTTCCTCCTTTACCACCTCCCATTGGTAATGTGGTTAAACTATTTTTGAACAATTGTTCAAACCCTAAAAATTTCAGGATACTCAAATTCACTGATGGATGAAAACGCAAGCCTCCTTTGTAAGGCCCAATAGCAGAGTTATACTCTACACGGTAGCCCTTATTGACATGAATTTCTCCTTTATCATCGGTCCAAGGAACTCGAAACATAATGGTACGCTCGGGCTCTACCATGCGTTCTAGTAATTTTCTGCCTTGATATCTTTCATTACTCTCAATAAATGGAATTACCGCTTCGGCAACTTCAGTCACTGCTTGTAAAAATTCTGGCTCGTTTGGGTTTAATTGTTCGACACTTGCAATAAAGTCTTTGATACTTTGCTTCATAGTATGCGTTCTTAAATTTGTTGTGTACTAATTAAAGTACGTTAATTGTTGTTTTTTGTTTTTGTTATGCTCAAGAATGTTTGTGGTATCACATTATAAACAATAACCTCGCTATAAGGGTACTAATTCTCATAGCAAACACCTAGTTTAACTGGCTTATATCTAGCATACAAGCGGGGTCTTCACTAGGACCATACAAATATACGAGATATGAAATAATTTTAGGTTTTAAATTTATACAATCCCTTAAATATTGTAATAATAGTTGGCTTTGAAGATACTTTTATAGCGTTTACTAGACATAAAACCTGTTGTCTTCTTTGGGTATAATTGTTTACATTTACAGCCATCAAAAAAAACTAATAATGGAAAATTCACCGAAGTTTGCTGTATTTGGAGGTGGTAGTTGGGCAACTGCGATTGTGAAAATGTTATGCGAAAATCTTGATCAAGTTGGTTGGTATATGCGTAATGTTGATGCCATTGAGCACATTAAAAAACAGCAGCACAACCCAAACTATCTTAGTGCTGTTGAGTTTACTACCGATAAACTAAAACTCAGCAACGACATTAATGAAATGGTAGGGTATGCAGACTACCTTATTTTTGTGATACCTTCTGCATTTATACACCAAGAATTAGAAAAACTAAAAAATCCTCTTGATGGAAAAGTGATTATCTCTGCCATAAAAGGTATTGTCCCAGAAAGCAGTCTTATTGTTGGAGAACACTTTAACACCTATCTTAATGTTGCCTTTGATGATATAGGTGTTATCTCTGGCCCATGTCATGCAGAAGAAGTAGCCCTAGAGAGATTGTCTTATCTTACCATTGCCTGTGCAGATGAAACAAAAGCATCTATTGTTGCCAAGTATCTTAGTTGTGATTATATAAAATGTAATATAAGTGATGATGTTATGGGAACAGAGTATGCCGCTATGCTCAAAAATATTTATGCCATCGCTGCAGGTATAGCCCATGGGCTAGGCTATGGAGATAATTTTCAGAGCGTACTGATGAGTAATGCTATAAGAGAAATGAAACGCTATGTAAATAAGGTGCATAAAATGAAACGTGATATTAATGGTTCTGCCTATTTGGGAGATTTGTTGGTAACAGGGTATTCTGTATTTAGTAGAAACAGAATGTTTGGAAACATGATTGGTAAAGGATATACTGTGAAAAGCGCTCAGCTAGAAATGAGTATGGTAGCAGAGGGGTATTACGCCACAAAAACCGCTTACATGTTAAATAACAATAAAACAGAGAAAAAAGCAAAAACTCCTATAATAAAAGCAATCTATGGCATTTTATATGAGAATAAAGAGCCAAAAAAGGTCTTCAAAAAACTTACAGATAAATTAAGTTAACCCATTTCTTGTTGCTGCGACACACTATTAAAGAGCGAGAATTCCCTTTTGAGACATTACAGGAATGCTTGTCATTTTATCTTGTTTAATGGTATTTCTTGGAAATTCAAAGCGTTTATCATACATCTTATTTTCTAGAAAATAAGTGATGGTAAAAAAGTTATCTAAACAAAACACACTCTCATCTATATATTCAATTTTAGCAAAGCCCTTGGCAGGAATCATTGCAACGGTCTTACGCATGGCAGCAGTCATCTTCTTCTCTGTATAGCCTTGGGCTATAATTAAGACAGTCTCAATTGGAGCCTTGGTATCATTAATTATATATATGTTCCAGTCATGGGTGTTGTAGTCTTCGTTTAACTCAAACACGGCTGCTACATATACATCTTTAACCTTGGGAATATCAATATCTTTTTTCAAGCACTTTTTTTTAAAGCTTTATTAGTCTGCACTCTTAAATTGCTGTAAAAAACGAACATCATTTTCGCTGAACATACGGATATCTGGAATTTGATGCAACAACATTGCAATTCGGTCTATACCCATGCCAAAGGCAAAACCACTATATATTTCAGGGTCTATTCCGCAATTTTTAAGCACATTAGGATCTACCATCCCACAGCCCATAATTTCAAGCCAACCAGTTCCTTTTGTGATTTTATAATCGGTTTCTGTCTCAAGACCCCAGTACACATCAACCTCAGCGCTTGGTTCGGTAAACGGAAAATAAGAAGGACGTAATCTAATTTTAGATTTTCCAAACATCTCTGTGGTAAAAAACTCAAGGGTTTGTTTTAAATCTGCAAAACTCACCCCTTTATCCACATATAGGCCCTCTACTTGATGGAAAAAGCAATGAGAACGGGCAGAAATAGCCTCATTTCTAAACACTCTCCCAGGAGAAATAGTTCGTATAGGTGGTTTGTGATTTTCCATGTAACGCACCTGTACAGAACTTGTGTGGGTACGAAGTAATACATCAGGATTGGTTTGAACAAAAAAGGTATCCTGCATATCCCTGGCTGGATGGTATTCTGGCAAATTCAAAGCGGTGAAATTATGCCAGTCATCCTCAATTTCTGGCCCCTCACTCACATTAAAACCTATGTTAGAGAAAATACTTGTAATCTTGTTTTTTACGATAGATATAGGGTGTCTTGCCCCTAATATTGTAGGCGCCCCAGGTCGCGATAGATCACCATAAACTCCCTCGGTTTGTTGTGTTGCATCAATGGCAACTTTAAGGCTATTTACCTTTTCTTGTGCTGCATTTTTAAGGGTGTTAATGGCTTGACCAAATTCTTTTTTTTGATCATTACTAACATCTTTAAATGCTGCAAAAAACTCTTTCAATAGTCCCTTACTTCCCAAATATTTAATCCTGAAGCCCTCAACTTGGTCAAGTGTGGTGGCAGAAAAAGCTTCTACTTGTGTAATATGTTCTCTAATCTTATCTATCATAATGTAACGTTCAAGACCACAAAATTACAGAAAGTACTTCACATACGATTGCAAATTTATGGTAATAGTTGCGGTGGTTTTAGTTATTGTATGACTTCTTTTTCTAAGAAATATTGAACAATAGCTTCTTTCATTAATACGGTTTGCTCACCCGGCTTTAAAGGGGGTAATTGTTCAAGTATTTTATAATGGGGCCACCCAGCGGTATCAAAATACTCAAATTCATAATATCCAAAAGGCTCTAGCAAACGACAAATGGCAATATGCATTAGATTTACTTTTTCATCTTTTTTGAACTTTTTATGCAATTGTCCAAGCTCCTGCACCCCTACTAAATAAATAATTGCATCCAGGTCTAAGGGGTCTCCATCTGCAAAACGATTACTTAAAAACGCTACTACCGCTTCCCATCGTTGTTTTAATTGTTCATCTCTTGCCATATATAGTCTTAAAAAAAGGTGTCAAGCAAATTGCCGCACTAAGTGTACACTTTTGGTAAAGGTAACTTCTTTGTTTTAAAAACCTTTAAAAACTAAGCATTGGTTCATTGTTTGGGTTTGTATATCTTTAAAACAAAATAAATCTTCATGAATAGTATTGATATTATTTTAGGCATTATACTCATTTATGCTTTTTACCGAGGAATAAGAAAAGGGCTTTTTGCTACACTTGCCTCTTTAATTGGACTAGTTGCCGGGGTATATGGAGCAATCCATTTTTCTCATTTTGCGACAAATTTATTATCTAAAACGCTACAATGGAGCCCAGAGGTGATTAATTTAACTGCCTTTGGGTGTACCTTTTTAGTGATATTAATTGCAGTTAATTTGGCAGGTAAAATTCTTACAAAAATTGCAGATTTTGCAGCTCTAGGATTAGTTAATAAGCTCCTTGGAGGTGTATTTAATACCTTAAAATTAGCCTTTATTTGTAGTGTTGTTTTTATGTTTTTAAACGCATCAACTAGTGTTAGCGGGCTCCTTATACCCTCACATAAGAAAGAATCATCTATCCTTTATCAGCCCGTTGCCACAATAGGCCCTTTGGTATTGCCAAACATTATAGAGGAGGTAGATAAGCTTCAAAAAAATACGCAAAACAAGGAATCCTCTAAACAAGAGGGTGAGTCAAATTAATTAATCAAGGCTACTTAATATTGGCCTTTATATAGACCATTGCTTGTTTAAAGTTGTTAAATATTTCTTCCTCTGAAATTAAATCTGGTATAATATCTATGTTTTCCATCATTATTCTTGGTTGCTCAGTGAGGTCCACTAGTAATACTTTAATGGTAGACTGTTTTAACCTAAGCACCAAATCCTCTATTGCATAAAGCCCAGATTGGTCAATATACGGCACACGTTCCATGCGTATAATAAGATGGGTAGCCGTATGTGGTATTTGCTTTGCAAGTTCTTGGAAATCACTAGTGTTGGCAAAAAATAGTGGTCCCGCCATACGCTTTATAAACACCTGTTGTTTTAAATTATCTGGGAAAATAATTTCATCTGCCCATGGAAGATGCAACTCATCAGCTTTATGTAAAGACACAATCTTAGATCGGCTTGCCACAGAATCTCCTAACTTTTTCATAAAAATTAAAGCGGCCAGTAAAAGACCAATCCCAACAGCATACACAAGATTCCAAAAAACAGATAGTACTAGAACTATTACCATAATAATAACCTCACTTTGAGGCATTTTGGACATTGCCTTTAATCCTTTATAGTCCATAACCCCAATACCAACGGTTACCAAGATACCGGCTAGTACTGCGGCTGGAATTTGAGAAGAAATAGGTCCTAAGGCTAATAATACCACAAGTAAAACCAAAGCAGCTACCATACCAGAGAGTTTGGTGGTACCCCCACTATTAATATTAACAACGGTTCTTATGGTTGCTCCCGCTCCTGGAATCCCTCCAAAAATAGATGCAATACTATTTCCTATTCCTTGGCCAATTAGCTCCTGGTTAGGATTGTGTTTTGTTTTGGTCATATTATCTGCCACCACAGAGGTTAGTAATGAATCAATAGCGCCCAAAAATGCTAAAGTAAGGGCGGTAAATATATAAGGTGATATTTGTCCAAACTTAAAATTAGTGAACATTTCGAAGTGGGGTATTGGAAACCCTGAAGGTATTTCTTGTATAGGACGGTAGTCTAATTTTAAAAAATATGCAGATAAACTGACCACCAAAAGTGCCACCAAGGTACTAGGTACTTTAGTAGTTATTTTTTTAAAGCCAAAAATGATTATTATGGTAGCGAAGGCAAGAAGAAATTCTAGCCATTGTATATTACCCAAAGCCCTTGGAAACCTTTTTAAAGCGCCTAAAACTCCAGAACCATCGGTTTTTGCAAGAATAGTTGCTTCTGCGGTTATTTCATTTGGACTTATTTTTTCTGCCCTTGTAACTGTTTCTTTAAAATTTTCGAGTACTAGAATCCCTTCTCCTGCTTCTTCTTTTAAGATTTTATCAAGCAATACCTCTTGTGCTTGAGGCTTAAATGAGTTAATAAATTGAGTATCATCTGTGGCGTAATACCCTACCATTGGGAGTAATTGTGTAACTAAAATAATCACTCCAATTGCCGTCATAAAACCAGAAACAACAGGGTAAGGAATATATTTTATATATTTCCCGAAGCCTAAAACCCCTAACGAAATTTGAAACAAACCCGCTAATAAAAAAACCAATAAAATAAACGGTAATGCAGTTTCTAAATCACCTTCGTTTGTGGCAATAATCCCAGCTATAATAACCATAGAAACAGCTGTCATCGGTGCTGTTGGACCAGATATTTGAGTATTTGTGCCTCCAAAAAGTGACGCAAAAAATCCAATTATAATTGCGCCATAAAGTCCTGCACTTGGTCCAAGACCAGACTGCACACCAAAAGCCAAGGCCAATGGGAGTGCAACAATACCTGCAGTAATTCCTCCAAATAAATTACCCTGAAGATTTTTAAATATATTTTTAAACATATGATTTGTTTTTAATTTTTAAAAACCCACACTACTTAAAACCATAAGCAGTTTTTCATACTCTTAAAATACGTTTATTTATTTGAATACAAGCTGTTTAAGGAACCTTATTGTTAAAAATTAACTTTATAGCTTTTTAAAATCTGAGGTGGGCATCCAGCCCTCTACACCATTAACAATACCAATACGGCTCCACAGGCCGTCTGTCTCTAAAAGTTGTACTTTTGTTCCCTGGTGTATCACAAAGACGGTATCACTATTATTCTTAGGCGCTGTTTTAACATCTGTAGCCTGTGAGAAAACAATAGCAAATACATTATTTTGGACCTCTTTATAACTAACAGATGCCATGGTGAAAGTCAAAATGCAAAAACAAGCACAGAGTATCGCAGTTGAAAAAAACAACCTTTTTTTCTGTTCTGCACCTGCAAAATAATACCCTAAAAATAGTAGTGAGAACAAACAACCACACACCACAGAAAATACAGCCCAGCCATCAAAAGTAAATTGTCCTACCAAAAGAGAGTACCACCTAGAGAAAAATGTTTTTGGTAGAGGTACAATGGCATCAATTTTAGCGTTTTGGGCAAAAGTAAGATTTGTTTTTATTTGGGTATCGTTGGGAGCTAAGGCGAGCGCTTTTTCATAGTAATAAATACTTGGTCCTATTTGATTTAGCTTGTAATACGCGTTGGCAATATTATAATACAAGGCGGCGCTATGTTGGCCGTTGTCTAAAATGGTGTTCCACTTTTCAATCGCCTTATTGTATTGTTCGCTTTTATAGTTTTGTGTGGCTTGAGCAAAAAGCCCTTGGTCTTGATCCTGGGGTTGCCCCTGGAGACTAAAGAGAATGAAAAACACACAAAATTTTACTAGATATTTCATCTTTTATCTTATTGTATTTGTTTGTCTATTAATGAAATAGTATCAACAGCCTTTTGATAATCTTGCCTTATAGCCACATCACTTGTTGGGGTATACCTTGCAAGTTCACAGCTTTTTAATAATTTTTCAAAATCTAAGACTGTAGCAACTTGTACTTTTCGCTCCATAAGCAACTTAGTTATACGCTCTTTGCTCATCTGTGCGGTTTGAATGTCTAATCTAGCCTTTAAGTAGTTGTGCAGTGAACGCTCCAATGCTTCATAGAAAATAACTTTATTATGTTTATTTTTTCTAGCTTCTGCCAGATATTTCCGTGCCATTTTATTGGCCTTTCGTACTTTAAGTCCTTGAACATCTGCGCGCATAGATTTTTGCTTTTTTCCAAATAAAATAAAGAGCGGAATAAGCCCAAAAGGACCTAAAAGCAAAGCCCAAAATATCTTAGATTTAAAAAAGGGAGGAATTGTACTAGGGCTTAAATTGGAATTCAATTTTATATATCTAAAGCGCTGCTGGGCCACAACAGGTTGGGTTATGGGTGTTTGTGCTGAGGGTGGTTCTGGTTGTGAGATAGCTCCAGGGGTTACCCTTACAATAATTTGCTCAGAGGTAACCTCTTGATAGCTTTGATTCTCTGGATTGAAAAAAGAAAAGGATATAGGGCTGATGGGATACCTTCCTTTATTTTGGGGCACCAAAGTATAACTTTGAGAAATAGAGCCACTAATTCCTGAGGCCATTGTGCGGATATTTTCTTTACGTTGCGGCTCATATACCTCCAAAGTGCTTGGCACTTTTAATGTAGGGATAGAAAGAGTGTTTAGATTTCCTTTACCAGAAACAGTAAGATCTAATGTAAGGGCTTGGTCTACCTCTACAACTTTTCTGTTTGCCTTTACTGTAAATGAGAAATCTCCCACAGCTCCAGTGAAATTATCTGGACGGCCTTTCAGTGGCAAGGGTTTTACATTAATAATACTTTCTCCTGCTGAAATAGTTTTGTTAACTCTTGTTGTTAGTGCTCTTCCAAAGATATTGCGTCTTTTTCCAGGAACGTCTACAGGAACATTTAAGGTCAAGGGTTCAATTTCTAGAGGTCCTGTTTTTTGAGGATATAATACAGTAGTTTTTAAAACAACATACCTGTAATCTTCTCCTTGGTATTTTCCTTCAAACAAATTGAGTTTTTGACTGTCAATATTTTTACTCCAAAAATCAGCATATCTTGGAGAATTTATTTCACGCCATTGACTGGTAATACTAACATCATTTGAAACATACAACTTATAAACAATCGTTATACGCTGGTTAAGATATGGTGTAGGGTTTGAGATTTCAGCAACTAAATGTACATTTTGTGCTGCTATAACCTCTGGATTAGTGCCTGTACCATCGGAGGGTGTTTGCACTGCAGAGGTAATTTGTAGGGTTATATCGCTGGTGGTGTAGGTTTTTCCAGAAACATATATTGAAGCTGCACCTATTGTTAAATTACCTTGTTTAAGGGGTGATAAAAAGTAAGAATATGTTTTAGAAAAGCTGCGTTTGCCGTTAATATAAGAGTTGCTAATAGATTGGTTTGGACCTCCCACAACTCTAAACCCCTCGAAGCTTGGCGAGTTAAAATCATCGCCATCTGCATTCATCACAAAATCTACCCGAACCCGCTCGTTAATGCCCAGTTTTTTGCGACTCACTTTTGTTTGAAAAGTAACCTGTGCTTGTGATGTGAAGGCAAATAACACAACAAAAATACAAACCCATATGTGTTTTTGTCTGTTCATTTTACCAATCTTTTTCAGATTTTATCTTAACACCCTTTTGTTTTTTTGCATTGATTTTGTCCTGAACTTTCTTTTCTTGATTGTTCATAGACTCCAGTAGATTTTTCACTTGTTGTGGAGACAGCTTCCCATCAGGGGATTGGTTTTGTTGGGGGTCTTGTTTTCCTTGCTCGTCTTTTGGATCTTTGGGATCCTGTGGGGCTTTTTTATCGTCCTGATCACCAGCGTTTTTATCCTGAGGGTCTTGCTTGTCCTTAGGATCTTGCTCTTGTTGTTTATCCTTGTCGTCGTTTTTATCTTTAGGATCTTGCTTGTCGTTTTTATCTTGAGGATCTTGCTTGTCTTGCTCTTTATCTTGATCATCCTCACTTTCTTGTGGCGGATTTTTCTCTAACAAATCTTTTGCAAGGGCCAAATTGTAGCGAGTCTTGTCATCGGTGGGGTTGTTTCTTAGGGCGTTTTTATAGGCCTCAACTGCTCCAGAATACTCTTTTTGATTCATCAGTACGTTGCCTAAATTATGAAAAGCCTGGTGGCGTTTTTGTTTTGTGTCGGCTACTTTGGCGGCGGCAGCAAACCTACTTAGCGCTTCTTCATTTTTACTATTTTTATAATAAGCGTTGCCTAAATTATAGCTCCCTGTTGCCTTATCCTCTTCAATAGCAATGGCTTTTCTATAGGCAACTTCGCCATTGATAAATTCATTGTTTTCTATGGCAAGCGCGCCCTGGCTTAAATGCAACGCTGCCTGAATAGCATCTTGTTCTTGGGCCTTAGAAACCTTAGTCTGTGCGCTCATTTGTAATGTGCTACATAGAATAACCATATACAAAACAGTTGTTTTTAAAAACGTTCTGTAAGGGTTTTTACTAGTATAGGGGTGATATGTATTTTTTGAACTGTAAGACATTACAAATCTGTTTTTTGTTGATTAAACAAATTAAGGTTGTTGATCCATTTTGTTTTGCGTTCTAAAAGTAACACATCAAGCAATAAAAATAATAAAGCACCTGCCAAAAACCATTGAAACTGATCTTTAAAGTCAGAAAATTGCTTGGCGTCAAACTCCTTTTTATCCATGCCTGCTAGTATATTTTGTACTTGTTCTACAAGCTCTTTTGTATTGGTACCATCTAGATATTTTCCATTGGCAGCCTCAGCTATTTCTTGCAAGGTCTCTTTGTTTAATTTGGTAATAACCTCCTGGTTGTTTTGATCTCGTTTGTAAGATTGTACTACTCCACCTCGTTTTATAGGAATTTTAGCGCCCCCTGGGGTTCCTACTCCTATGGTATAAATTTTTATGCCTTTTTTAGTAGCTTGAGCGGCAATATTTGCGTAGTCTCCTTGATGGTCTTCACCGTCACTAATTAAAAACAATACCCTGTTTTTTTGTTCTATGTCGTTGTAGTAGGTTTCTGCCATCTCAATTGCTTGGGTCATAGCAGTACCCTGAGAGCTTACCATATTGGTGTTCATTCCCGATAAAAAAAGACGTGCAGATGAAAAATCTGTGGTTATTGGCACCTGCGGGAATGCACTACCAGCATAGCCAATAATACCAATTCTATCTCCAGCAAGGGTGTTAATTATTTGGCGTACTAACTGTTTTGATTTTTCTAGGCGATTGGGAGCTATATCCTCTGCAAGCATACTTGTAGATACATCCAAAGCAAATACCACATCAACTCCCTCTCTTTTTACCGTCTCAAGTTTCGTCCCTATTTTTGGATTTACTAGAGCAAAACTCAAACATGCCATTACAAGTAAAGCAAGCAAGAGTTTCAAAGCTCCCTTAAATATAGATTGGCTTGGGCTTAAAGCATCTAGTAAGGTAGAGTTTGCAAAACTACCCTGCGCTCTTTTTTTCCAGAGTGCCACCAACAAATACATCGCTATTATTGCCGGTAGGGCAAATAGCATATAGAAATAAATAGGTTGTTCTAGTTGGTACATAATTTATATAAAACTTCTAAAAAAGGTGTAACGTAAAAAGAGTTCAAACAAAAACAAGCCCAAAGCCCAAAGCGCCCAAGGTCTGTAGAGTTCTGTATAATTTGTGTATTTAAACTCCTCTATATCTGTTTTTTCTAGGGCATTAATTTCTGTGTAAATTTCTGCAAGCTTTGTATTACTAGTAGCTCTAAAATATCTGCCACCAGTTGTCTTAGCAATTTCCTTTAGCAAGGTTTCGTCAATTTCTACTTGCTGCATACCGTACTGGAAACTCCCATCTGCCCTAATACCAATGGGGCTTTGAGCCATTCCATTACTGCCCAAGCCAATGGTGTACACTTTAATTTCAAATTCTTTGGCAAGCTCACTGGCAATCTTGGGGTCTATAAACCCGGTATTATTAACCCCATCTGTCAAGAGAATAATGACCTTGCTTTTTGCACGACTCTCTTTTAATCTATTTACAGCGGTTGCAAGGCCAGAGCCAATTGCCGTTCCTCCCTCTATTATGGTGTTATACTCAATACTTTTCAAAGAAGTAAGTACAATACTTTTATCACTCGTTAGCGGAGTTTTTGTGTAACTCTCTCCAGCATATTCTACCAAACCAATACGGTCTGTAACACGATCTTTGATAAACCCTGCTGCAACATTTTTTAAAGCCTTTAACCTATTGGGTTTTAAATCCCGAGCCAGCATACTTGCAGAAACATCAATGGCCATAACTATATCTATTCCTTTATTGCTAACAGTTCTTGTGGTTTGGCTAACAGTTCTTGGCCTAGCCATTGCTACAATAATAGCCGCAATGGATAACAAGCGCAGTAAAAAAAGTAAAGGCTTTAGTTTGGCAAACCAGTTCTTTGATGTTTTAAATCCTTGAATACTTGAGATGCTAAGACTAGGTATTTGTTTGTTTCGTTTTAAAAAATACCAAAGCCCAACCACTGGAAGTAGTAACAGCAACCAGAAAAGTTCTGGATTAACAAATTCAAAATTATTGAGCATCTTGTGGTTGTTTTTTGTTTTGAGCTTGTGGTGAAACAGGCACTTCTATAGAGCTTATGATTCTTTCTTTTATTTGGTTGGCATATTGTTTGTCTCTTTCAAAAACAATAGTGACCATCTGTAAGGCATTTTGCTGATCAAATAGTAATATTTCATAACTCATTTTCTCTTCGGAAATCTCTGCGTTTGGTAATTTCAAATTAAAATCTCCATACGCCTTTACTCCCTTTAATCCTTCCTCAGAGGAGAAAGTCTCTTGTTTTACAACCAAATTTAATGCCCCTGCATTTTCAAGGTCCTCAAGAGCCTGTTCAATTTCAGAGTCAACATCTAGGGCTGGATTTTCTTGAGATGCCTGCATAGCTGCTTTTGCAATAGAGAGAGAAACATACAACTCATCTCCAATGGCTCCAGATATAAACCTACTCAGGCTACTTGAAGAGGGGAGGCTATCTCTAGAATTTTCTTGTGGTTGTCTTACCAGTATCTCTGGGGTAGTAACAATAAGCCCAGGGGCTCCGTACTGGCTTTTATACCACCTACCGTCTAATGTGTCTTTTAATGAATTTCCAAAAACAGTTTCTTTTAATGTCCCAAACCCATAAAGACTTGAAAAAATAGCTGTACTGATTATTAAAACAAGTACAATACTAGATCCGGCAACTACTATTTTTTTGCGTAATTTCTTTTTTTGTAATGCTCGTAAATACAGGGTGTCTTGCAATAATTCTTCCTGTGTTGGTTCTGGTATAGCCTGGTGAGTATTGCTTATTATTTCTTGTATGGTAGCCCTATCTGCTTGCGCTTGCCCAGAACCTTGTTGCATTTTAGCAAATTTGACCAAATCTGCTCTTTTTAAAATGGTATCTAAAAGTTTAATATCTTTAGATTTAAAATCAAAATTTCTTGATTTTTTTAATGTATTTAAACGCTCTATAAGTTCCTGGGTGGTACTCTCCAGAGCTGTGTCGTCTACTTCTCTGTCTAGATATCGTTTGACAATTTCTGTCAATAAACTGTAGTACTCCTTGGCATCATTTTGTAGCAAATAGGGTGTGCTGTCTAGTTCCTTTAGAGCCACCAATGCTTCTTGATAAGCAGGTAATTGTTTTTTAGCCTGCTCTTTTTTCTTTTTACGTCTTAAAAAATACCAAACTACCACAATCACACCTATTAGTAAAACTAACCAGTAGATACTGGCAGGAACTTGAAATGGAGCTTTAGCTACAACCATTGCTGGCTTTATATCAAACATTTTTTGTTTGGTAGTATCAATGGCTACATCAAAAACCTGAACATTGATACTGTCTGAAAGAAAAAATGTGTTGTTAAATATTATTTTTTGCCTAGGTATGATATACCTGCCAGAATCAAACTGGGTGAGGCCATATTGCTTTCTGTAGTTAATTTTTGAATTGCTGTAGGTGGTATCTGTAGCATAACTTTCTATCACCTCTAGTGGCAGAAAACTTTGCTGGTCAGGAAATACAACTAAATCTATGGAATCTGCCTGAACCTCGAAGGAAATGCGCAGCTCTTCTCCAATTTTAATGGAGGTAGTGTCTGCGGTTGTAATTACTTGTGCAGATGCAGAAAAAGCAATAAAAAATAAAAGACACACTACTGGCCAACCTTGTGTATATATTTTGGTGAATATGTTAGTTGTTTTTGTCAATGGTCTTATCTTGTTTTGAAATACCCTAATAATTTTTTCACGTAACTTTCATCCACCCTGCAGGCTATTGTACCTGCCCCGCTTTTTGCAAACGCATCTTGATAATAGGCTACCCCTTGTTTATGGTAGGCAGCGTAGTGTTCACGGACCCCTTTTGAGGAGGTATCAACCAGTAAGGCTTCACCAGTTTCTTGATCAAGCATTTGTACCATACCTAAATTAGGTATGCTTTGTTCTTTTGGGTCAAACACCCGAATGCCTGTCACATCATGCTTACGGGCAACAATTTTAAGGGTGTCTTTATACCCTTGTGTCATAAAATCTGAAAGCACAAAAACAATGGCTTTTTTCTTAATGACATTACTGAGATATTTAAGCGCCTGACTAAGATCTGTCTTTTTACTACTTGGGGTAAACTCAAGCAATTCTCTAATAATTCTTAAAATGTGTGATTTGCCTTTTTTTGGAGGCACAAACAACTCTATTTGATCTGTAAATAACAGGATTCCTACCTTGTCATTGTTCTGCATAGCAGAAAAAGCAAGTGTAGCTACAATTTCAGTAATAATCTCGTTTTTAAACTGCGCATCGGTACCAAAAAACTCAGAACCACTAATATCTGCCATAAGCATTAAGGTAAGTTCTCGCTCTTCTTCAAAGACCTTGATATGCGGCTGGTTGTAACGTGCCGTAACATTCCAATCTATATTTCGCACATCATCTCCATATTGGTATTGGCGTACTTCACTGAAAGTCATCCCGCGTCCTTTAAAGGTACTGTGGTACTCTCCACCAAACACATGATCGCTTAAACGTCGTGTTTTGATTTCAATTTTTCGTACTTTCTTTAAAAGCTCTTTAGTATCCATGGCGTTGGTGAGAGGGTGTAATTGGCCTTTTTTAGCCAATTAGCAACAAACAGTTTTTCTACAAATTGTATTTAAAAAATCAGTTAGGGTACTTCAATGACATTTACAATCTTATTGATGATATCTTCTGTTGTTACGTTTTCTGCCTCTGCCTCATAGGTTATCCCTATTCTATGACGAAGCACATCATGAACTACCGCACGAACATCTTCTGGTACAACATAGCCCCTTCTTTTAATAAAGGCATAGCATTTTGCTGCAACAGCAAGATTGATGCTACCACGAGGAGAGGCGCCGTTATTTATCAGTGGTTTCAGTTCTGCAAGTTTGTATTGCTCAGGAGTACGAGTAGCAAATATAATGTCTAGAATATATTTTTCTATTTTCTCATCCATGTATACTTCTCTTACAGCCTCTTGTGCACGCAAAATTTGGGCTACCGTTACTACGGGGTTTATTTTTTCAAACCCGCCCTTTAAGTTTTGACGTATAATTAATTGCTCATCCTCCAGGGTCGGATATTTAATTACCGTTTTTAACATAAATCGATCTACTTGAGCCTCTGGCAGGGGGTAGGTTCCTTCCTGTTCTATGGGGTTTTGGGTAGCCATCACCAAAAACGGTTTGTCTAAAGCAAAAGTAGTATCGCCAATAGTTACTTGCTTTTCTTGCATGGCCTCCAATAGAGCAGATTGCACTTTTGCAGGTGCTCTATTGATTTCATCCGCCAATACAAAATTGGCAAAAATTGGTCCTTTTTTTATACTAAAATCATTGTCCTTCATGTTGTATATGAGGGTTCCAACTACATCTGCAGGCAGCAAATCTGGAGTAAATTGCACCCTACTAAAACTACCTTTTACAGCTTGAGAAAGTGTGTTAATTGCTAGTGTTTTTGCCAAACCAGGTACTCCCTCCAATAAAATGTGCCCTTGGCCCAACAGGCCAATAAGCAGGCGTTCAATCATGAGTTTTTGACCCACGATTACTTTGTTCATTTCCATAGTGAGAATATCTACAAAAGCGCTTTCTTTCTCAATTTTATCATTCAATGCGCCAATATCTGTGGGCGTAGCTATTTGTTCCATAGTCCTATTTTATGTTCTTATATTTTTTACTTTATCGCTCTTTTGGTTTTTAGTAGCATTGGTTATGTACCCTAAAGTAGCAAAACTACTCAATATTAAAGACGAAATTTTAACACACAAGTTACGTTAAATTTCACTTTTTTTTCTTGGGGCTAAATTAAGATAACTAAGCCTTGCAGTCAAGTTTGTTAATAAAATTTTAAGACTGTTTTTTATCACTTTTAGCACGTACATTTGTAGTTATTAATTGCTAAAATATACCCTCTTTTGTGGGAGCGCTTTCTCCCAACAAAATCTAAGGTTATTTTAGTTTTACTCACTATTATGAAAAAAACTGCTCTTATTACAGGTGCCACCTCTGGTATTGGACGTGCGACAGCCACCCTATTTGCCCAAAACAACATCAACTTAATTTTGTGTGGAAGACGCCAAGAGCGCCTTGAGGCTATTGCAAAAGAATTGTCCTCACTCACTAAGGTACATACGCTTTGTTTTGATGTGCGTGATAAAAAGCTAGTGCAAAAGTTACTTGACAATCTACCTAAAGGGTTTAATAGTGTTGATATTTTAATTAATAATGCTGGAAATGCACATGGGCTTGATAGCATTGAATCTGGATCAAGTGATGATTGGGACGCTATGATAGATATCAACGTAAAGGGACTTTTATATGTATCTAAGGCCATTATACCGCAAATGCTTGCAAAAGCAGCTGGTCATATTATCAATATCGGATCTACGGCAGGAAAAGAAGTGTATCCAAATGGTAATGTGTATTGCGCTAGTAAACATGCTGTAGATGCTATAAATCAAGGCATGCGTCTTGATCTTAACGGAAAAGGCATCAAAGTTGGAGCCATTAATCCAGGACTTGTAGAGACAGAATTTAGCGAAATACGCTTTAAAGGAGATACCAAGCGTGCACAAAAGGTTTATAAAAACTTTACCCCGTTGCAACCCCAAGATATTGCAGATGTTATTTACTTTGCTATCACAAGACCCCCTCACGTAAATATTGCAGATTTAACCGTGATGTGTCTGGATCAAGCATCCTCAACAATTGTGCATAAGGGGTAACTACTCTACCACAATCTCATCAATAAATGTCCAAGCTTTATTTCCCGCCCCTTGAAGACCATCTGGGATACTCCCGAAGCTGGGAACTGAAATTTTAATAAAAGAAGTAGTGCCACTTGCCTTTAAATTTACATCCAAAATTGTTTGATCTGTAGCAGGTAATTTAATTACAGGCAGGGTCCCAAAATCTGTCTGGACTTCAATGGCTTTGGGAGCATACACCCACTGCCCGTTGGCATTATAAAAACGGGTGCTTATTTTAGAAATTTTTGTGGGTTTTGCAAAAGTGATGGTAATCTTTAGATCATCTCCCCAAAAGCCAAGCCACTCTTTATCTCCATAACGGGTATTACTTCCAGAAACTCCATTGATAAGGGCAGAGCTCCCTCCTGCGCCATAGGCAGAATGAGGCGCTACATTCAAAGAAACACTAGCATTAATTGCCTTGTGGTAGTGTATGGTGTCTGTAAAGGTTCTTCCAACTTTTTTGCCCTCTTTATACACTTGCCCAGTAATAATTGCATCTTGCGAAATACTAAAGGGTGAGGTATAGATTTGCTCCTGTGCAGTGTTAAGGCGGTACTTAATTTCTTTGCCTTTGGTTGGCGTGGTAAGTGCATAAGATACTGCGCCTTGTTTTTTTATAACCCCTCCTTCCAGATCATAGAGGTGATTGGCGTAGTTAATATTTTTAACATCTAGCCTTTCTAAATACTGTTCTAGCCGGGAAAGGAAATTGGTGTAATCTTCTTCTATATTTTTAGCAGCCCCAGACCAAACAACCTCACTCATGGCTACTATTCTTGGAAATACCATATACTCCACTTGCTCTTTGGTAGCCATGTATTCTGTCCAAACATTCCCTTGAGCGCCTAAGACATGAGAGGCGGCATCTGTATTTTGTAACACTTGAGGAATGGGGTTAAAGCCAAACACCTTTTTTAAAGGCAGGTATCCTCCAATGGCTGTAGGTTCCTGCTCATAAGTGGCTTGGTAGTAATCAAAATAGGTATGTGAGGTTGGCGTTAAAATCACATCATGCCCCTGCCTTGCAGCATCAATCGCTCCTTGGGTTCCTCGCCAAGACATCACCGTTGCATTTGGAGCCAGTCCACCCTCTAAAATTTCATCCCAGCCAATAATTTTCTTGCCCTTAGCATTTATATGTTTTTCTATTTCTGTTATAAAATAGCTTTGCAAACCGTGGGCATCTTCTAATTTTTGTTCTTTAATGAGTTGTTGGCAATGGGTACACTTTTTCCACTTTGTTTTAGGCGCTTCATCACCTCCAATATGAATATACTGGCCAGGAAACAATTCCATCACCTCATCTAGTGTATTTTTAAGAAAAGTAAAGGTCTCTGGCTTTGGGCAATAGATGTTTTCAAAAACTCCCCATTTTGTGGCAACAGGAACCTGCTGTGATGTGCAACCCAGAGAGGGATAGGCAGATATGGCGGCTTGAGCATGACCAGGGAGTTCAATTTCTGGAATTATGGTTACGTGATGGTCTTTGGCAAAGGCAACAATTTCTTTAACTTCTTGTTGGGTGTAAAACCCTCCATAAGGTTTGCCGTCAAAGCGTTGAGGAGTGTCGTTATAATGTCCTATTAGGGTTTCTTTCCTGTAGGCTCCTTTGCGGGTAAGATCTGGATATTGTTTTATTTCAATACGCCATCCTTGATCATCTGTTAGATGCCAATGAAAGGTGTTTATTTTTAATGCCGCCAACCAAGCAATGTACTGTTTGATAAATTCTTTGGGAAAGTAATGACGAGAGACGTCAAGATGCATCCCGCGGTATGAAAACATTGGGGCGTCTTTAATCTCCATACAAGCAATAGATATGGTATCAATCAAAGAGGGGTTTGGTAGTTCTAACACTGGAGGGAGTATCTGGCGTAAACTCTGAACTGCATAAAAAGCGCCTGCGCCGTCTGAGGCTTTAATAGTAATTTGCTGTTTAGAAATACGAAGAGTATACCCCTCTTTTTGCAACAAGGTGTCTTTTACCATTACAATACTTGCAGCCGCTTTATTGGAAGAAACAATATCAATTCCAGCCCCTTTTTCAAGGTATACTTTTAAAAAGTTTGCGGCTGTTTTAAATTCTGGAATTGCAAAAAGTGTGCTGGTCTTTGATAAAGTGAAGTAGCCAATCCCTTTTTCAAGTTGTTGAGGGGCTGGAATAATAGCTGCCTGGTTAACAACAAGTTGTTTGCCTTTATTTGGGGTGCAACTACTAGTTAAAACAAAAAGCCCTAAAAGTAAAAGTAAGGTGAGGTTATAAAAACGGCTTGGTTTTGTACTATAGTGCATTTAGGGTTTTGTATTGTAGCATTGTGGATTGGGGCTCTTTGGTTTCAAAAATGATTTTCTTTTCCTGACCAGGCAACAAATCAAAAAAGTTGTCTGTAAAATGTCCCGGGGTATTTGTATATAAAAATACATTTTTTTGCAGGGTTGTAGCCTTGAGTGAAATTTCAATTCCTTGGGAGACTGTGTTGGTTTTAATCTCAAAACCCTCCATGGGTAGTCTTAAATCTTTGGGTTTTTTAAAATAATGTATCTCTTGGATAGCTCCAAATAGTACCTTGGCATAGGTTTGTTTTGGGTCAAAATTAATCTCTCTTAAATCTACTTGATAGACTACTTGATTCTTTTCATTAAAGGTGCGTACAGATCTTGTAGGGGTTTGGTGCAAGATATTTCCGCTAAAATCATAAAATAAAACTTGCATGGGAGCCTTTAGAGTTTCAGGACCATCATCTACAACTTTTATTTTTAAAAAATTGTTTTGCTCAAAAGGCACAATAATTCTATTTTCAAAAGCTTGTTTTACCTTGTAATGAAGCGCTTTCCAATTGCCTAGCCCATCTATGCTTGACCAAGAAACTGCCGGCCAGCAATCATTGAGTTGCCAGTACAAGCTTCCCATATTGTAAGGTTTTGCTGCACGGTGCGCTTTGATGCCTTTGGTTATTCCGTAGGCCTGCAAGAGTTGGCTCACATATATATAATCTTCCGGGTTTGTTGGCACTGGAAAATCTCTTTTCATGTACTGCTCAATGATTGCAAAACCTCTTGAATGCTTTTGATGGCTCTCAAAACTTGGATGTGAAAGATCTAAACTATCCTCTTGGGTGAAATACTTTATTGCCTGATATCCAGGAAATGATTGAAATCCAAATTCACTCATAAATCTAGGTACTTCCTGCTCAAAATGTTCAAAGGGGTACCCATCATGCCAAACCCACCAATCATGGGCATCTCCTTGAAATTGGTATCTTTTGTCACCTCTGCCAAACTTAGGAGAACTCTCCCAATATGAAATATTACCGTGTAAACTATCGACAACTTTGGGTAAAATACCATTAAACACTGCTTGGTAACTGTTCCAAATCTCTTGTTTTTGAGCTTGGGTTTTATCTGCTTGCCAGCCCCACCTGTGCCAACCTTCGCTGTTTTCATTATTGCCACAATAAAGTGCTATACTTGGGTGTTGCCTTAGTCGTTTTACATTAGCAATGGCCTCCTTTTTAACATTGTTTAAAAATTGTTTGTCTCCAGGATACATCGCGCAAGCAAACATAAAATCTTGCCAGACTAAGATTCCTTTTTCATCGCATAACTCATAAAACAAATCATCTTCATACACCCCCCCACCCCACACGCGGAGCATATTCATGTTTGCCTTGAGAACATCGTTGAGTAATTTCTCGCGCTCCTTGGGCTGCACCTGAGAGAGAAATATATTTTGTGGAATATAATTTGCGCCTTTCATATAGATTGGTTTCCCGTTGAGTTTAAAATAAAAACCTTCTCCAAGGGTGTCTTTTTCTGTGACAAGTTGTATGGTTCTTAGGCCTACTTTTTTATGGAGGGTTTCTAGAATTGTGTTGTCTTTTTTAAGGTGTATTGTAAAATCATACAAAAAGGGGGTGCCAAGGTTGTGTGTCCACCAGAGTTTTGGGTTTTTTATAGAAAACCCAATGCTATACTTTTTTGTGCCTTTATCTAATGCTATGCCTTGAGTATGAATTTCTCCTGTGGTGTTATTTATAACCTCTATAACACAGCTAGAATCTGCCACAAAAGACATCACCTCAATATTTGCCTCTACCAATGCCTGGGAATTGGTTATTTCTTGGGTTTTAATATAAACATCTTCAAGTCTAGCGTCAGTGTAAGAGACTAAGGACACATCACGCCAAATCCCCATGGTTTTAATCTTTGGACCCCAATCCCAACCGTACTGAAATTGTGGTTTGCGAGAAAACACTCTTGGACCCTCTGGGAGGGTGTATCCCAAGTTTAAAGCGGCCCTTGCCTCTATAGCATCAGGGCTATAGAGTATGACTTGTAAACTATTTTTTGGTTGTAATATTTCGGTTACATTGAACTCATAAGGGCTAAATGCATTGTCAGTTTGTGAGATAACATGCCCATTTAATACCACTTTTGCATACGTGTCTAAGCCGTCAAATTTTAGAACATGCTGCTTGGTTTTTAAAACAGAAGGAGCTATAGCAAAGGATTTTTGATACCTCCAATTTTTTTCTGAAACCCATTGAATACTATCTTGATTATTTAATAAAAAAGGATCTGGAATTTTTCCTAGCCTTAGTAGGTCTGACTGAACGCTACCTGGTACTTGTGCTAATTGCCAAGCTTGAGCGTCTAATTCTTCAAATTGCCAATCATTGCCATTTAACAAGCGTGTTTGATTTGGCGATTGCCCACAGGTAACAAATAATACTGTAAGTAGCAGTAAAAATGGAATTCTCATGCTACTAAAATAAGCATCTTATTTACTATACTGTAAGATAGTGGACTATATAGATCAAAATTTCAAATAAAAAATGATGCATTTCATCGATTTTTTTGTTTGAGAAGGTAACAATTGACGTTTTTGTCTAATTTTTTAGTCAAAAAATACGATAAAAAGCATAAAAAGAACGATAAAAAGCATAAAAAATAGAAAATATTCATTTTTTTTAATTTTTAATTTTTATACTACAAACGCTTTATATATAGGGGTTTTGGGGTTTATTTTGATTTCATGTGCTACAAATAAACCTCAATAAAATCGATAAAGTGAGTAAAATATCAGTTAAAGTGTTTTTGTATTACAAAAAGTTTTATATTTGAATCATCATCATGCCCCAAATTTGATGACCCCTATTATGAAACCATTAAGACTTAGCCTACTTGCTATGGTATTTTTGTTGTCATTTACTTCCTGTACCACTGAAGACATGGCCTCAGAAATAATTGAAGATTACACTATTGACCTAAATCTTGCAAAAGAAACAAACTGGGAGATAGCAGAACAAATCATATACTACATTAACCAGCACAGAACTTCTATAGGGTTAAACCCCATTGAGGCAGACCAACAACATGCCTCAGCGTATGCTGTAGAACATACAAAATATATGATTGCTGTTGAAAACATGAACCATGATAATTTCTATTACCGCCAGCAAGCACTTACCTACCAGGGTGCACAAAGAGTGGGAGAGAACGTGGCTTTTGGTTACCAGGACGGACAAAGTGTTGTAAGAGCTTGGCTAAATAGCCCAAGTCATAAAAGAAATATAGAAGGTGATTACACACACTCTGGTTTTGGCATCATGCAAAACTCAAACGGAAGTTATTATTTTACTCAATTATTTTATAAAAACTAACACCTACTTATTGTTTGTTTAAGACTCCAACCCATAGCGGCCCCAAAGCTATTTGTTGGAGTTTTTTTATGTACTTTTATGGTATAACAAAAAAGTGTAGCCATGGCAATTCAAAAACCGTTTAATTTAAATCAATGGATCAAAGACAATAGAGCATTATTAAAGCCGCCTGTAGGAAATAAAAACCTCTACAAACAAGCTGGAGATTATATTGTTATGATTGTTGGAGGACCCAACGCCAGAAAAGACTACCACTACAATGAAACAGAAGAATTGTTTTATCAATTGGAGGGTAATATTCAGGTTCATATTCAAGAAGATGGCGTAAAAAAAACAATGGAACTTGGCCCAGGAGATATGTACCTGCACCCAGCCAAAGTACCCCACTCTCCGGTACGTGGCGAAAACTCAATTGGGCTTGTTATAGAGCGCAATAGAAAAAAATTAAACGTCAATGACGGTTTACTTTGGTTTTGCGAATCTTGCAATGAAAAACTACATGAAGTATACTTCCCCTTAAACGATGTAGAGGTAGACTTTTTTAAACACTTTAAAGATTTTTACGGGAGTGAAGACTTAAGAACCTGCAATAATTGTAAAACTGTAATGGAGGTAGATAAGCGCTTTACCAACCAATAAAGTTTCATTACTAGAAACCTTCTTTGAATTTGTGGTCTGCAACCCGCTCCTTGGGTGGGCTTATAAATTAAAATGCTCAAAGACTACACTACTTAATATACCAAGTAATTTTTCTCCTATGCTTTAATGTACTTTAAAGCTTTAGGCACTGCTGTAATTAATCTTTTTGTGAACGTGAGCAAAATCGTATCTTCGCGCCACACTCTTTATAGCATTATCCTATAAGAGTGTTAAAAAAACTTCAGAATCTAATAAAATCTGGATTGAGAAAAACAACCCTCTACAAGTAGAGATAAAATAAATTTTTATGGCATCAGTAGCAAAAGACTTTGGTATGGACCAAGCATTAGAACAATTAGGGCTTAAGACCGTAAATCAAGGAACCTCAACAGGAAACTCTTGGTATCCAGGGGGAGCGCAAATCGCTTCCTATTCTCCGGTAGATGGGGCTTTGATTGGAAAAGTTACCACCACATCAAAAGAAGAATATGAAAAAGTGATCAAAACCGCTGAAAAAGCATTTTTATCTTTCAGAGCTATGCCAGCGCCACAAAGAGGTGAAATTGTTCGTCAATTTGGAAATAAGTTACGAGAACTTAAAACCCCACTAGGGAAACTGGTTTCCTATGAGATGGGAAAATCACTACAAGAAGGATATGGCGAGGTACAAGAAATGATAGACATCTGTGATTTTGCTGTAGGATTGTCAAGACAGTTAAATGGTCAAACCATACCCTCCGAGCGTGCTGGTCACGTAATGAGAGAGCAGTGGCACTCCATTGGTATTGTTGGTATTATATCTGCCTTTAATTTTCCGGTGGCTGTTTGGGCCTGGAACACAGCCCTTGCATGGGTTTGTGGTGATGTTTGTGTTTGGAAAGGAAGTGAAAAAGCGCCACTATGCTCTGTGGCATGTCAAAATATTATAGCTGGTGTATTAAAAGACAACAACCTACCTGAGGGGATCTCTTGTATTATCAATGGAGATTATACCGTTGGCGAAATGATGACAACAGACACTAGAATACCGCTCATATCTGCAACAGGATCTACACGTATGGGTAGAATTGTTGGCGCAACCGTTGCTGAGCGTTTTGGTAAATCATTATTAGAATTAGGAGGTAACAATGCCATTATTATTACCCCAACTGCTGATTTAAAAGTAGTGGTTCCTGGAGCTGTATTTGGCGCCGTGGGTACTGCAGGACAACGTTGTACCTCAACAAGAAGATTAATTATTCACCAAAGTGTGTACGATAAAGTAAGAGATGCCATTGTTGGCGCCTACAAGCAAATCATTATTGGTAACCCCCTTGATGAAAACAATCATGTAGGACCATTAATTGATGTAGATGCTGTAAACACCTACCTGGCTGCTATTGAAAAAGCTAAAGCTGAAGGAGGAAACATACTGGTAGAAGGCGGCGTTTTAGAAGGCCCTGGATTTGAGAGTGGATGTTATGTAAAACCAGCAATTATTGAAGCTAAAAACAGTTTTGAAATTGTACAACATGAAACCTTTGCTCCTATTTTATACTTAATGAAATATACAGGCGAGGTAGAGCAGGCTATCGAAATGCAAAACGGAGTTGCACAAGGGCTTTCTTCTGCAATAATGACAAATGAAATGAAAGAGGCAGAAAAATTCTTGTCTTTTGCTGGTTCAGATTGCGGAATTGCCAATGTAAATATTGGAACTAGTGGTGCCGAAATTGGAGGCGCATTTGGTGGAGAGAAGGAAACTGGTGGCGGTCGCGAGAGTGGGTCTGATGCATGGAAAGTTTACATGAGAAGACAAACCAATACGGTTAATTACTCTGACGAACTTCCCCTTGCTCAAGGAATTAAGTTTGATTTGTAAGGGTGAACGCTACGTTATTTTACCCTTTGAATACAAAGCCCTATAAGATGATATATTTCTTGTAGGGCTTTTTTTAATTACGGCCTTTTTCTTGAGGGTATAAGGTATACACGGGATCGCTTTGCCAAAACTCTTTGGTAGATGCATCCAGCACAGAAAGACTCCCTTTAAAAGCAGCTCCGGTATCTATATTCCAAAGGTTTGCAAAACTTGTTGGGATTGTCTTGCCTATTTTTGTAGTAGGAGTATGACCTATATATATTTCTTTAAATAATAAAAGTCTTTTTGGGTATCTAATGCTTTTTTTGGAGAGCAGAGGGTCTAAGCTACAAGCCATTTCCCAAAGAGACCTATCCCAATATACAAAATCAGGGTAAAACTCTTGTTTTGGCCCTGCTTGGTTGGTAAATCCTGCATGAACAAACAACCTATTTTGCGAATCTATATGGTAGTTGTGTAGCGATTCTAGAAATGAAATATGTTCATTTTTTTGCGCTTGAGTAGTATTCTTATATCCAGCCATAGTAGCTGCTCCTCCATGAGCTACCCATAAAGGATTTGTATCATTTTTAGTCAAATACCGATGTACTAGATAGTCGTGATTTCCTCTTAAAAACACACAATGGTGGGTATTACTAATAGAAATTAAAAATGAAATAACTTCCACGGCATCACTCCATCCATCCACATAATCTCCCAAAAAGATTAACGTATCATCTTTAGAAATTTGCACACGTTTCCATACTTGTTGCAGGGCCTTTAAACCCCCATGGATATCTCCAATGACTAATGTTCTTTTTGACATAGACCCTGTATATGGTTATATTTTTTATGGAATATGAAATTAGTATCCTAACTTCTCTCTAACTCTTTGCAGTACACCATCAGCTACTTTTTTAGCCTTTAGGGCGCCAACCTTAAGAGCATCGTCGATAAGTTGAGGGTTATCCATATAATGATTGTACCGTTCTCTTTGGGTTTCAAACTTTGTGAGAATTAATTCAAAAAGCGCTTGTTTGGCATGACCATAGCCATAATTTCCACCTTTGTAATTCGCCTTCATTGCCTGAATTTCAGACTCACAGGCCAATAGTGCATAAATGGCAAAACAATTACAGTTGCTCCAATCTTTTGGATCTTGCAAAGGAGTGCTGTCTGTTTGTATCTTCATCACCTGTTTGCGCAATTGTTTTTCAGGTAAAAATATATTAAGGGTGTTGTCTCTAGATTTACTCATTTTTTGCCCATCAATTCCTGGTATTAATTTAGTGCTTTGCTGCACCTTGGCCTCAGGCAAAATAAAGGTTTCTCCAACCCGGGCATGGAACCTTGAAGCTACATCTCGGGTCATTTCTATATGTTGTAATTGATCTTTTCCTACGGGTATATACTGGGCGTCATATAATAATATATCTGCAGCCATGAGCATTGGGTAGCTAAAAAGCCCTGAGTTTACATCCTCTAACCTATCTGCTTTGTCTTTAAAGGAATGAGCAAGAGTAAGGCGCTGATAGGGGAAAAAACAGCTCAAATACCAAGAAAGCTCTGTTACTTGAGGGATGTCGCTTTGGCGATAAAAAACAGTTTTCTCTACATCCAGGCCAAAGGCCAACCAAGTAGCGGCGGTGCTGTTTGTGTTTTCACGTAATACTGCAGCATCTTTAATTTGGGTTAGGGTATGCATGTTGGCAATAAACAAAAAACTGTCATTTTTTATATCATTTGCCATTTCAATAGCAGGCATAATAGCACCAAGTATATTCCCTAAATGGGGAGTGCCGGTACTTTGTATTCCTGTAAGTATTCTTGCCATAATGATGCGCCTTAGATAGGTTAATTCTTCTATATTACACAAAGTTACGCCTTTTCGTGTTATTAGGTAATTCAAATTGGTATTTTTGAAGCTCATGAAAATAGTAACATATCCTTTTTTTGTTTTGTACAGGGTTTGGTTTTATATCCTAATCACTGTCCCAATTGTGGTGCTTTTTCCCCTGCTACTTTTAAGCACCCTAAAGCAACGCTGGTATCCAACTTTTTTTAAATTAGCCAAGATATGGGCCGGCTTTATTTTGTATGGTATGGGGTTAATTCCTAGTGTAAAAAGAGAGGCAACCTATCAAAAAAACAAGAGTTATATGTTTGTTTCAAATCACACCTCCATGACAGATATAATGCTCATGTTGTATGTTACAAAAAATCCTTTTGTATTTGTAGGAAAGAAAGAACTGAGCAAGATTCCTCTTTTTGGTTTTTTTTACAGACGTACCTGTATTTTGGTGGATAGAAAAAACCCAAGAAGCCGTAGAGATGTTTTTCAAAGTGCTCAAGAAAAACTCCGTCAAGGATTAAGTATATGTATATTCCCAGAAGGAGGTGTTCCTGAACAGCAGAGTATCCTTTTAGACAGCTTTAAAGACGGCGCCTTTAGACTTGCTATAGAGCATCAAATTGATATAGCCCCTATGGTGTTTTTTGACAATAAAAAACGTTTTTCTTTCTCTTTTTTTAGTGGAAGCCCCGGCAAATTAAGAGTGAAAACACTTGCTCTTATTTCTACAAAAGGAACATCTTTAGACAACAAAAGAGAACTAAACCAGCTCACAAGAACTGCCATTTTAAACGAGCTGGAACACTCTTTAGCATAAAAAAACCCTTACTATTGGTAAGGGATCTAAGCTTTATAACCTTAACCAGGTTAGGGCTCTATTTTTGTATCTTTTTCGTCAGATGGTTCTTTAGAGGCGTCTTTGAACTCTTTTATGCCGCTACCAAGACCACGCATCAGCTCTGGTATTTTTCTACCACCAAATAATAGTAAAATAACTACCGCAATTAATACAATTTGAGGCCATCCAATGACTAAGAAAAATGATAATGCTTCCATAATACGTTGTTTTATAAAACAAAGGTAATAAGAAATCTCTAGATTATGTGTTTTGTATTAAAGAATACCCCCTTTGGATGGGTGGTTTATTTTATATTTGTAGGAGACAATACTAGCTAAATGGTGACCAAAGAAAATAGATCTACTAAAATTAAAAAGAAACTATTACACAAGTACCGCCTTGTTGTGCTTAATGAAGAAACCTTTGAGGAGCGTTTTTCTTTTAAATTAAACAGGCTTAATGTTTTTGTATTTAGTACGCTTTTTGCCATTTTAGTTGTTGCCATAACAGCTCTTATTATTGCTTTTACACCCTTGAGAGAATACATCCCTGGATACTCCTCTACTGCATTAAAGAAAAAAGCTACAGAGCTGTCTTACAAGACAGATTCATTACAAAATATTATTAATGTAAACCAGCGGTACCTTAGCTCTATTCGCAAGGTACTCTCTGGTGATGTTGAAACAGTAAATTTCAATAAAGATTCTATCCTTGAGGCGGCAAAAAACGATGTTGCGATGATAGATTTTACCCCCTCTAAGCAAGATTCTTTGTTAAGAGAGAGAGTCGCCCGGGAAGACAAATACAACCCTTTAATAAGCGCAGCAGAAATTGGGGTGGTGTTTTTTGCGCCAGTGAAAGGAGCTATTTCTCAAGGGTATAACCCACAAATAAAACATTTTGCAATTGATGTGGTTACTGTTAAAAGTGCTCCTGTGAAGGCCGCTGCAGATGGCACTGTTATTTTTGCAGGATGGACCCCAAACACCGGCAATGTTATTATCCTAAAACACATTAATAACACCATCACGGCTTACAAACACAATGCCTCTCTAAGTAAAAATCAGGGAGATATCGTTAAAGGCGGAGAGGTTATTGCCACAGTAGGCAATACCGGAGAATTAACCACTGGGCCTCATCTACATTTTGAGCTTTGGCGAGAAGGGTATCCTGTAAACCCTCGAAACTTTATTGATTTTGATTAAACTAAAAACTACTACCGCGTGTCACTAAAATCTATAGCAGCATTACTATTTGCAAAACATGCAACAAGGCAAATCAATAAATGGGCCTCTACTCCTGTCCAAACACAAGAGCGAGTTTTCAAGCAATTAATTAGTGCCGCAAAAAACACAGCCTTTGGTAAAGATCATGGGTTTAACACCATATCCTGCCACCAGGAGTTTATTAAAAAGGTCCCCATTAGAGATTACGAAGCCCTACGCCCATATGTAGATCGTGTTGTGGCCGGAGAGAAAGATATACTATGGCCGGGCAAACCTTTATATTTTGCCAAAACCTCTGGAACCACCTCTGGAGCAAAATACATTCCTTTAACCAAAGAATCGATGCCAACACACATCAAGGCGGCTCGAAATGCTATTTTATGCTATATCAATCAAACAAAGAAGGCCGCATTTGTAGATGGTAAGATGATTTTTTTACAAGGCAGCCCAGAAATGACAACTCAAAACGGAATTGGCCTGGGAAGACTCTCTGGCATCGTAGCCCATTATGTGCCAAAGTATCTATTAAAAAACAGACTTCCTTCTTGGCAAACCAATTGCATTGAAGACTGGGAGACAAAGGTTGATGCCATTGTCCAGGAAACTAAAGCAGAAAACATGACCGTAATAAGCGGGATCCCTCCATGGGTGCAAATGTATTTTGAAAAATTAACACAGGCCACGGGTAAAAAAACAGGAGATCTCTTCAAAAACTTTGAACTCTTTATATACGGAGGTGTAAACTTTGAACCCTATCGTGCAAAATTTGAGACCTTAATAGGTAGAAAGGTACCAAGTATAGAATTATTTCCAGCCAGTGAAGGATTTTTCGCCTTTCAGGATAGCCAGCATGATAAAGGAATGCTTTTGCAATTAGACGGTGGCATATTTTATGAGTTTGTTGTGGCAGATGATTTTTTTAAAGAAAACCCAAAAAGGCTCACCATCTCTCAAGTTGAGCTTGGTGTTAACTACGTCCTGCTAATTTCTACGAATGCAGGATTATGGGGCTATAACATAGGAGATACCGTTGAGTTTACCTCCCTTATGCCCTACCGTGTAATAGTTACAGGACGAATCAAACATTATATATCTGCCTTTGGAGAACATGTGATTGCCAAAGAGGTAGAAACGGCAATGAAACAAGCCATGGAGAGCTTTGATTTTTCAATTTCAGAATTTACCGTTGCACCACAAACAAATCCAAAACCTGGAGAGCTTGCCTACCATGAGTGGTTTATAGAGTTTGAAGACGCCAGAGATAATTTGCCAGAGATAGCTCAAAAACTAGATTCTGTATTGCAAAGCCAAAATAGCTATTATAAGGATCTTTTGGACGGCAGTATGTTGCAGCAACTTAAAATTAGTCCACTAGAGAAAGGAGCATTTCAGGGGTATATGAAATCCCAGGGGAAGCTTGGGGGGCAAAACAAAGTACCTAGACTCTCTAATGATAGAAAAATTGCTGACAAGCTTGCCATCTTTAAATTAAAAACCTAGCGATTAAGTCCAAAGGTTTAAAAATTTATATCCATATCTGTGGAATAGATTTTTTTAGATCAAATGCCTGTAAATACATGGTTTGCGGCCCTTGCTTTATAGCTGCCAAAAAGAATATGTTATCTTTGCGGGTATGACAAAGCTAAAATCACACACAAGATCTAGAGCTCAAGAAAGTACAGGAGCCATAGAGCGGTTATACATTACCATGAGACACCTCTTTAACAGAGGGTTCTACAAGCCTATGGGCGTCTCTGGAGAATCTCTTCGCGAGGCGCTGCTCACCTTACGTCCAGAAATTTATGGTGCCATTGCTGAAGAGAAATCTGAGCTGCAAGGCCTTTTGTACGTAATAGACAGATTACCCTATGGCATAGAGGAGTGCAGATACATAAACCTCACAAGTGATGAGGGGTATAAAGACTCTCATTTCTTGCCAATTATCCCAGCCAAAAGAAGAAGAAATTGCTACCGTATTGACCAAGAGCAGATGAATATTGAGGTCACCAGAGGACGCTCAGAAATATATGATATTCTTACCCATCTTACATTTTTATACATTGAGTCTCACAAAATTATGAGCCAAGTAGTTATCAACGAGGGCAAGGATGTAAACAGAGACTGGAAAAAACTAGAGCATGCAGTCCTTAAAAAAGGAAAATTAAGCCAAAAAGAAAAAGAAATTGCCCTTACGCATACTGCAAACTTTCTAGGAAGAACCTTTGCTGAGGTAAATGATGTGTATAGTGCTTTTTCTTGTGCGCAAAACGAGCACCGTTTTTTAAGTATCATTTATCATTTAGGGAAAGGCGCAATAGATGAAATTGTAAAATCAGAAAAAAGAATTATTACCTTCAGCCCTGTCTTAAGAGAGCGTATTGGGCATCATATTCATGGAGAACGCTGGGCCTTTAACATCAAAAAAACTCTTGATCAAAAAGGATTACTGGAGCGCCCTATTCATATCATTAGTGCAAACATGCACAGTGTAATGAATAGTCTATATGCAGAAAAAGCATTGCCTGTGGATGCAAAAAAAGGAGCCATGCATTTGTATGAGCTACTAAGTGAATCCAGTAGTGAACCACAGCGTGAAAAAACAACAAAGTTGGCCGCCAAACAAGGAATGACTTTTCTTAAAGATGGTAGTGGGACCAATATTAACGTCCAAATTTTTGATACCGCAAAACTAAAAGCATTGCCCTATGGTTTGCAAGCATCTGGAAAGCAAACAAAAGACAAGCCTGTTATTATTGTTATGGATTATGCCTTTGGTGAACAGGCCTATGAAACCATGGATGAGTTATTAAAACCCTACACTACAAACACTAAAACACAGTTTTTAAACGTTGTGTCTATTGGTATTATGGGTAAAGCAGGAATTTTGGAGGGAGGAAAAGGCGATATTATGATTCCATCAGCACATGTGTTTGAGGGTACGGCAGATAATTATCCTTTTAAAAACAACCTCAAAGTATCTGATTTTGAAAATGATGACATTGCCGTTTGTAAAGGGTCTATGATAAGCGTGCTTGGTACATCACTTCAAAATAGAGATGTCTTACAGTTTTTCTTCACCTCAACCTGGAATGTTGTAGGACTAGAGATGGAAGGAGCTCACTATCAAAAAGCAATACAGGCGGCTTCAACCATTAGAGGAAGTATCAGTAGTGATGTAAAAGTTATGTATGCCTATTACGCCAGTGATAACCCTTTGGAGACTGGAAGCACCCTAGCCTCTGGAGGCCTTGGAACTACGGGTGTAAAGCCAACCTATTTGATTACAGAAAAAATGTTGAAATTAATCTTACAATAGCAGTAAAAAGTATATGTCAAACAAAGTGTTAGTTACCGGTGGGGCAGGATTTATTGGATCCAACTACGTTGCGTATGTCTTGGAGAACACTACAGATGAAATTTTTGTCTTAGACAAACTCACTTATGCAGGAGATTTAAAAAATTTGGAAGCTGCAAAAGGCTATGCAAAATATCATTTTATTGAGGGAGATATTTGTGATACGGCTCTGGTAAACAAGCTATTTAAAGAACATCAATTTGAGAATGTAGTTCACTTTGCTGCAGAGTCTCATGTAGATAATTCTATTGCAAATCCAGGAGCGTTTATTGCCACAAATATTACAGGAACTTTTAATCTTTTACAAGCGGCGTATAAAACCTGGATGGAGGGTCCTAACCTCTTTAAAGAAGGTTGTGAAACCAATCGTTTTTTACATGTTTCTACAGATGAAGTGTATGGCACATTAGGTGCTACTGGGCTGTTCACAGAACAAACTCCCTATGCTCCAAACAGTCCCTACAGCGCCTCTAAAGCCTCAAGTGATTTTATTGTAAGAAGTTATTATCATACCTATGGTATGGCGGTAGTTACAACCAATTGCTCAAACAACTATGGGCCCAATCAACACAAAGAAAAATTAATCCCAACTATCATTAGAAAAGCGATAGCTGGAGAGCCTATCCCCATTTATGGAGATGGTAAAAATGTGCGAGATTGGCTTTATGTAAAAGATCATTGCATAGGGATTAAAAAAGCCATAGATACCGGACGCCCCGGAGAAACCTATAATATTGGTGGCCGTAACGAGCGAGAAAATGTATACATTGCACATACAATTTGTAATATATTAGACACCCTACAGCCTAAAGGGTTTTCTTATAAAAAACAAATTACCTTTGTTAGTGACAGGCCCGGGCATGATTTTAGATATGCCATTGATGCCTCTAAAATAGAAAAAGAATTAGGTTGGAGCGCAGATGAAAATTTTGAGACCGGTATTAAAAAAACAATAGCCTGGTATCTAGAAAACAGTGCGCGATTATTTTAACACTTAAAGAAATCACTTTGAAAGGAATCATACTAGCCGGAGGAAGCGGCACCAGATTACACCCACTAACACTTGCCGTTAGCAAGCAGTTAATGCCCGTGTATGACAAGCCTATGATTTATTATCCTTTATCTACCTTAATGCTTGCTGGCATTAGAGAGATATTGATTATATCTACCCCTGAAGATTTGCCTTTATTTAAAAAGCTATTAGGAGATGGAAAAAAGTTGGGTTGTGATTTTCAATACGCTCAACAAGCCCAGCCCAATGGTCTTGCAGAGGCATTTATTATTGGCAAAGAATTTATTGGCAAAGACAAGGTAGCACTCATATTGGGAGATAATATTTTTTACGGCTCAGGACTTAAAAACTTATTACAAGCAAACAATGACCCAAAAGGAGGTATTGTATATGCATACCACGTGCAAGACCCTCAGAGGTATGGAGTTATTTCCTTTGACAATAATGGTAAGGCCTTATCTATCGAAGAAAAACCCAGCCAGCCAAAATCAAATTATGCAGTACCCGGCATCTATTTTTATGACAACTCGGTAGTTGATATAGCTGCTAATATAACTCCAAGTGATCGTGGTGAATTAGAAATTACGGATATAAATAATGTGTACCTGCAGCAAGGAAATCTTAGCGTAAGTATTTTAGATAAAGGGACCGCGTGGCTAGACACTGGCACCTTTGCCTCTTTAATGCAAGCCTCTCAATTTGTTGAGGTAATAGAAGAACGCCAAGGACTTAAAATTGGAGCCATAGAAGAAGCTGCGTATGAAATGGGCTATATCACAAAAAATCAACTTCACGACTTAGCAGCACCTTTACTTAAAAGTGGCTATGGGAAACATTTAATGCAACTAGATTAATTTGAAACTTGAAAAAACTAACTTAGAAGATTGTTTTATTCTCAGGCCAAAGGTGTTTGAGGATGAGCGCGGCACTTTCAGCGAAACCTTTAATGCCCAAAACTTTTTTGACCAAACAGGTGTCGCTGTCACTTTTGTGCAAGACAACCAGTCTGTTTCAAAGTATGGAGTGGTTCGCGGGTTGCATTTTCAGGAAGGTGTACATGGCCAAACAAAATTAGTGCGAGTAGTCAAAGGAAGCGTTTTGGATGTTGTTGTAGACCTCAGGAAAGGAAGCCCTAGTTTTGGAAAAAGTTTTAGTGTTGTGCTCTCTGAAAAAAATAAAAAACAATTGTTTATCCCTCGTGGATTTGCTCACGGCTTTAGTGCGTTAGAGGATAATACCGTATTTGCGTACAAGTGCGACAGGTATTATAACAAACAAAGTGAACAAGGTATTGTCTACAATGACGCAACCTTAGCCATAGATTGGCACCTTAATAGTAATGACATGATTGTCTCAAAAAAAGATCTTGAATTACCTACATTTTTGGAAATTACAAAATGAAAAAAATACTAGTCACAGGAGCAAGTGGACAATTGGGACAGTGTTTAAGGAGTCAGCTCCAAAACCCTACTGATATTTCATGTTATTTTGCAACCAAAGAAGACCTGGACATTACAAATAATGAAGCTGTTAAAAGTTTTTTTAGTGAACACAACTTTGATTATTGTATTAATACTGCGGCTTACACCAATGTAGAAAAAGCAGAGAGTGAACAGAAAATGGCTTTTTTAGTAAACGCAGAAGGGGCGCATAACATAGCAAAAGCATGTAATGAGCACAATGTAGTATTGCTGCACATATCTACAGATTATGTGTTTGATGGGACAAAGAAAACACCATATCAAGAAAAGGATCCCACAAATCCTTTAAATGTATACGGAGCTTCAAAATTAAAAGGGGAGCAATACATAAGCACTTCTTGTAGCAAACATTTTATTATACGCATCTCCTGGCTTTATAGTCTATATGGACATAATTTTTTAAACTCCATGCTGCAATTTGCTACACAAAAAAAAGCACTAACCATTACTACACAACAAAAGGGAACTCCCACCAATGCAAATGATGTAGCCCAAATATTAATAACTATCATAAAAACAGGGAGTACCCGTTATGGAGTATACCATTTTAGTAACCAAGGAGAGGGTACTTGGTATGATTTTGCTAGAGCTATTTTTAAGGCAACAGGAGAAATAGACAGTGTAAACCTTGCAAAAACCAAGCATTACCCTACTTTTGCTAAAAGGCCCAACTATAGCGTGCTAAATTGTAACAAGGCACAGGTTACTTTTAACAACAAGTGTAGTCATTGGGAAGACAGTTTAAAAGACTTGATACAAAAAACTAATGGTGCTAAAAGCCATCTATAATAATTTAATACATAAGATATGTCCAGCAATACCAGTAAAAACAACAGTGAAGAATTAGATCTTAGCTTGATTGCAGAAAAAATTAAAGGCATCTATCATTCAGGGTTAATTTCTTTGTACCAGATTTTTAATTTTTTCGTTAAATCATGGATTATACTTCTTGTTTTAATTATCGTGGGGGCAACCCTGGGATTCATTAGAACAAATGACAACCCAGCGAGAGAAACAAAACTCTATGTAAGAATCAATGATAATTCTGGAGCAATCGTATATGATGCCTTAAATCAGTTACAATTTAAGATTCAGGAAAAAGATTCTGTGCTGCTTGAGAAAAAGGGATTTTTCAAAAACAGTGTGTACTACATACATAGTCTAGAAATAGAGCCTTTGGTCAATGTTTTAGAGATCGTAGATGCTACAGAAACCAACAACAGAAATCTTGAAACTGTTATGGATCAAGCACAGTATGAGGATGAGTTATTAACCTCAGAGGTATTTGTCCCTCAATATAGGTATCACAAAATTACTTTAGTTGGTGATTATTGGAGTTCTCAAAAAACAATAGATGCATTAATGTTGTATTTAAATGACAATCCTGTTTTAATAAAACAAACAGATCTTATAAAAGAAAGTTTAGCCTTTAGAATAGCGAGAAATTTTGAAAGTATCACATTTATGGATTCTATTTTTGACACCTATGGGCGTCCAATTAGTGAACTAACCAAAGGAACCGCCTCGGAGATCTCTATGGTAGACATAAACGTCACCAATATTCACATGCTTTTTGATCAAAAAGCATTGTTAATGAAGCAAAATGAAAAGCTTCAATTACAGCTGCTCAATCAAGACAAGACAGTATCACTGATCAACAAACCTATGTTGTCTGTTAAAAAAAGTATTTTAGATATTAAAATAATAACCTACCCTGTTATACTTATTCTTTTGTTTGTGATGGTTTCAATGATGCGCTATTATTTTCAGAAAGCAAAAAACTTGAGTAAGCTAAGAAACAGCTCAGATACAGAACCTACAGAAAAAATTAATTAATTTTAAGATGGAAATACGGGCTGCCCTAAAAAAAATTAAAGGGAAAAAAACGACTATTTTATTTGATCAGGCGTTGTTTTCTCTTTTCAATTTTGGCTCTATTTTCGTGCTTTCTAAAGTAGCAGATGTAGCCGTTTTCAGTGATTTTGTTGTTTTTCAAAGCAATGTTTTTTTTCTATTTATTTTTTGCACCTTTTTTTTGTCATCTCCAATTCTTGTGCTCTACCCGAAGAAATGGCGTGAACATGAAAAGGAATATTTAAGGGCATTGCTATGTTCAAATATTGTATTGAACCTTGTCATAGGTTTGATTTTATTTTTTCTATTGCAACAACAAGGCTTATACGTCTCTTATATTTTTGTGGTAGGCATCCCTTTTTTAATGATCACATTTGATATTTTTAAAAAATATATGTTTAGTTCAAATAGAATACCTCTTTATCATGCCTGGGTAGCTTCTCTTTTATTAAATATCGTTTTTTTCTTTTGTATTTTTTACTTCAATTCTAGTCTCACTTTAACAACAATTTTAAGCATTTACTTTTTTAGCTACGCGATAGCTACTTTTTATTTACTGTTAATTTTCTTGGCTAAAGGCATATTACGTCTTGGGTTTTTTATCCCGAATCTCAATAAAAACGGACTATTTTTTAATGTGATTAACCATCATTTTAAATATTCAAAATGGATTATATTGGGCGGAATTGCCTATTGGGGATATGCTCAAGGGCTCTATATTTATGCTAATGAACTAAACACCTCACCCCTAGGTATTGGAAAAATAAAAACGGTACAAAACTTACTTGGCATCGTAAGTATATTTATAATAACGGTAGAGAATTTTTACACCCCAATGTTTTCAAATTTTATCAGATTACATCCTACAAAAAACATAAGTGAAATGGTCAGAAAAGTATATCAAGAAAATTACATAAAGGCCCTTGGCCTTTTGTTAATTGTCCTGGTTTTTTCTATCCTATTTTATGAAATCTTATACCTTGAAAAATATGGAGAGGCGCTTTTAATTATTAGTATTTATTGCTTTTGTCAATCGTTAATGCTTTTTCTAAGACCCATAACCATGGCTCTAAAAGCGCAAGAAATAACCCGTCCTTTTTTTATAGGTCATCTTTGGGCTACACTCACAATGTTGGTGGTTGGAAGTCTCTTAATTGAAACATATGATTATACAGGAATGGCAATTTGTTTTGCATCTGCTGTTGGGGTATTTTCAATCATTATTGTTGGATATTATAAGAAACATAACTCTGTTAACACAATTGTTAGTTAATGCTAGTGCTTAAAAGAACATATCAAGCTTTTTTTATCCTAGGAGTTTTTTTAATTCCTTTTAATTCTGATATTCCAAAATGGATGGGTTTTTTGGGAGAATACAGTTCAGATTCTTCTCCCTTATTTTTTATTATTTCTTTTATTTTTTTGTTGGTATACCAATTAAAATCTGGCAAGATTTACATCCCATACCGCACTGTTGAGTATCAACTTCTACTATTGTTTATTGCTGTTTTGATTTTTGTCACCCTACTAAACATGCACCATATTATTGATTATTATTTTAAACAAACTTCTGGAGTGATGCGTTTTGTAAGACAAATGATTGCCTTATTAATCTCTGCAGGGGCTTTCTTTTATACCTTTTTAAACGTAGGAAAAGATTTTGGGGCGCTTCCATTTTTCTTTCTTTTGAGAAAATTATTCTTCATTAGCTTTGTCTTGGTTTTTTGTTGTGGATTTTTGGAGTTTTTAATTGTAAACTTTAATTTAATTCAGCTGCGTCCAGTTTTTGATCTTTTTGATGTATTCCCTTTTGTAAATGCTAGGTTGGACTTTAAGCTTACCCGTGTTTCGTCTTTAACTTATGAACCCCCTGCCTTGGGAAGTTATTTAATTACTGCTGCTGGTTTTTTATTCTCTTATATCCTTACAGAAAAAAAAATTATCAGGTTTTTGCCTTTTATCTTATTGGTATTTTTAGCAATTGTCTCTAAGTCAAGAACTGCTTTTGTGGTCATACTTTTACAGACTTTTGTTGGAGTAGTTTTGACATATATCTATTATAAAGATTTCAGGAGATACTTTAATATCGCACTAGTTTTTGCAGTTATTGGAATCACTTCAATGACCTTGGTATACAGAGAACCTATTGCTGATGCCATAGAAGAGCGCATTTCTTCTTTTGACTTTACAGACACCAAATTTAGTCAAACAAACAATTCAGTTTCCAATAAATCTCGCCTGGGGATACAAACGGCAATGATTCAAACCATAAAAGAGTATCCTATCTTTGGAACTGGCTGGGGACAACAAGCCTTTGTATCAAGATACCACTACCCAAATTGGGCATTAAAAAATAATTATGAATTTACTGCTAGGTATAAAAATCAATTTGATAAGTCGTTCCCTCCTGGGTTTAATCTATATTTAAGAATTGCTGCAGAGGCTGGAGTGGTAGGCCTAATTTCTTTTTTACTATTTCTATTTGTTATCCTATACAACACAACTGTTTGGTTTAAAAAGGATACCCAAACCAAATTTATACCCACTGTATTATTAATTAGTTTTGTTGGATATAGTCTCAATTGGCTACAAATAGACAGTTTTAAACTTTATGGCTTCTGGCTTTGCCTTGCTCTTTTTATCTTATATAAAAATAGAGCGTTAAACACCCCACAGTAACCACTTGTTACAGGGCTATGGTTTGTGTGAAATTTAATAGTGATCTGTCAATAGTCTCCTTTATTCTCTTGGGGGCGGTGTAAGGCATTTCTATATGTTCTATGACCTGTTGGAGTGTTTCTGTTGGAGATATTTCACCATCCATAACACGAAGGCGAGGGTGCTGCCCAACGTCATCTAAGAAGTCTGAACATTTTCTATGATATTCAATTAAAACAAAAGGAACACCGGCATAACAAGCAAAAATACTAGCATGTAACCTTGTAGAAATCATAAAATCACAGGTAGATATTTCATCCCAGGTACTTTTAATATTAGGGGTGTATGGATAGGTTTTATATCTTTTTGGATCTACTCCTTCTAACAACTTATTGGTAGCATTAGTATCTCCAAAAGAGTTGTTCCCGTTAATAATAAATACCTTTAAATTATAATTTGTTTGTGCTATCAAAAGATCAACAAGCTGTTTAAAGTAGTCATTTCTTTTGGTCTGTCTTGAGAGATTTCCTCCTGTATACTGCTCATAATTACAAATGCTAATACCAATTGTTTTGGCAGTGGCTTTAGTGCTAACCTTAAGAGGTGTATGCTTATACATCATTGGCATAAGCGCTGCCAAATCAAAGGAGTTAACCACTTTTGCCTTAAGATGTAAAGAAGATACATAATCATAAGATCGTTGATCTCTCAGGGATATAAAAGTAAGATGTTTTAAATATTTTTGAACTTGTTTCTCATCTGCTATAGATTTAAATGGCCCAACGGAAACCCCAATAGCACCTAGTTTGAGGTTGTTATATTTAGAAACAATACGACCAACGGCCTTGTTGCTATGAAAAGGAAGTTTACTAAAGGTAGATCCCCCGGCCGAAATCATGTAATCTGAGTTTTTTAACTCCCGTAAAAAAGAAATCCTGTCTAATCCTTTACCTTTAGATTCCCTTGCTTTAATTGCTTGAACAGTGTTAGGCAATTGCGCTCCAATGAAAACGTTGTTGGTGCAAGACCAGAATTTTTGTGCGCCCCAAGAAGAAACTTCCACAAAAGCATCATCTCCAGCATTCTGAAATCCATAAAAACCTTCGTAAGTGATTTTCATATCCATAATTTATGGTAAAGAAAAGAATTTAGAACAATAAATAGTACTTCTTTCCATTTATTTATTTGTTTTCTAGTGCGTAAAATCATAATGAATCAAATTGGTATATTTACAAAATAAAAAGCTGTAAAGTTCAAATAAATGAGCCAAGAAATTAGTGTCATAATCCCGGTTTACAACTCACAAGACACCATTGAGCTTGCCTTAAAATCTGTCTTAGCACAAACTCGGGGCATCTTTGAGATCATCATAGTTAATGATGGTTCTACAGATGCAACCAAAGCTATTATTGAATCATTTGTAGCGCACAATAAAGCACATAAAATAATAGTTTATAATAGAGAGAATTTTGGTGTTTCTGTCAGTAGAAATTTTGGTTTAAAAAAAGCAAGTAGCCCTTTAATTGCATTTTTAGATAGTGATGATGCTTGGCATCCAGAAAAAATAGCGAAGCAGTTAGCGATTTTAAGTGCTGATTCATCAATAGATCTTTTGGGTACCAATAGAGATGGCCAAAGTTTTAAAAGGATTTTTAGTTTCAAAATTGGGGAGCTAATGAAAATTTCTCCAAAGCTGTTGTTGTATAAAAACTTTTTCATGACCTCTTCTTTAATTTTTAAGAAGAGTATCATCGATAAAGTAGGGTATTTTAATGAACAAATGAACCACTCAGAAGACTGGGAATACTGTATAAGAATAGCTCAGCACTTTAATGTTTATTTGTATAACAAAAGCATGGTGCATTCAATTTCTGGCAAGGCAATGTTTGGTGAATCTGGATTGAGTTCCAATTTAGTAAAGATGCAGTATGGAGAATTATCAAACCTAAGACTTGGGTATAGATTAAAGACTGTATCTTTTTTTGAGTATTTATTTTTAAACCTTTACTCTCTCTTAAAATTTATAAGAAGGGTATTGATTAGCACTGTAAGAAAACTATCTTAATGAAGATTACCATAGCCTCTATATACCATTATCTATTTTTAGTATTGTGCTTTGTTGTTCCATTTCAAAAAATCTCCTCTGCATTGCCCAATATTATTTTAATTGGATTGGTGGTTTTGTTCCCGTTTGTTGTGGGTAAACAACATTTTAAAAGATTAATGAAACCCGAGGTATTTGTATATCTGGCCTTGGTCTTGTATCTAGTGATCAACATGCTCATCTTTCAAGAGCCTGGCAGAGAACTAAATATCGTTAAAAAAATAGCCACTCCAATAATAGTTGTATTGCTTTACACCCCAATTACAAATCTTGAGAGCATACAAAAGACATTTATTTTATCTTGTTTCACGGCAATTGTAATTAGCATCATACGTATTGCTTTGTTTGATTTTTCTGAAATTTCTTTCAGTTTCTCAAATGGAGCACTTGTAGATGAGTTGCTTATAATAGATAGATTATATCTAGGATTTATGTGCATTATAAGCATTGTAATTTCAGCACACCTACTTGAGAGTCAAGCAAACAAATATAGATCTCTACTAATTGTTAATATTTCTATCTCAATATTCTTTATACTACTGGCCTCGAGTAGAATAGCTGTTTTGCTATTACTAGTGCTTTTTTTGTTGAAAATTTTATATGCTAAAAAAAAGATGCTTTATGGTCTTATTTTTATAGGTATAATGACAGTAACTGCAAGTGCTTTTGTTGTAAACAAAAATCTTGGAGAGCGTTTTTTTTACACACAAAGTCAAGCAAGTGGAAAAAGCTATTTTGAGCTATTAAAAAGCTGGGAGGCTAGAGTTGTTATTTGGGATTGCAGCTTTAAAATTTTAAGCAATCAAACTCCTATTTTGATAGGTAATGGATTTTATAATACAAAAGACAAGTTACTAGAGTGCTACAAAACAAGTATAGATAGAAAAGAAAAGAGAGCGTATTTTATCACTAAGGGGTTTAACCCTCACAATACATTCTTAGATTTCTTGCTCAGTTATGGAATTATTGCTTTTTCTCTTTTTGTAGTTCTTATGGGATTGTTTTTTAAACGGGGGAGATTTTCATACACCCAAAGTGCTTTGCTTGTCTCATTGATTGGTTTTTCATTGATTGAAAGTTACTTTCAAAGACAAATTGGCGCTTACTTTTTTGGATTTATTTTTATCCTATTGCTTTTTAAGGAGTATCTTCCTAAAAATAAATAAAAGGCGCTATTTTAGAGTTTATAAAACAAACTACATTACTAAAAAATTAACCTCTTAATATGGTTACAAAAACAAAAATCTTATTTATACTTCACGCCGTTGGGGGGGTTGGGGTTTGGCTTAGAATTATTCTTGCTGAACTTGACCCAAAACTCTTTGATTTTGTAATCATTCATGGAAAAACAGATACAGACACTGCATTTACAGATAAAAATGGCACCCAAGTTAAAACCTATACCACTACCATAGACAGAAATATAAACTTCTTTAAAGATTACAGAGCCATTAAAGATTGTATTGGGTTTGTAGACAAAGAAAACCCAGATGTTATTCATTGCCATAGCTCAAAGGCAGGTGTTATTGGTAAAATTGCAGGCGCCATTAAAAAAAAGCCTGTTTTGTATACTCCCCATGCCTATTCTTTTTTAAACACCGAAAGTATTTTAAAACAAAAAATATACCTTACACTAGAGCAATTGTTTTCTAAATTTAACAACAAAGTATTGGCGTGTTCTGTGTCAGAAAAAAATAGAGCCATCAAAGAAGTTGGGCATAAAAAAAAGAAGGTTCTTGTGTTTGAAAATGGCATTAAACCTATTCAAAAAACAGAGCGTTTAAGCATCAACAAAACGTGGCCAGAGACTTATATTTGTTCTGTTGCTAGACCCTCTTTTCAAAAAAATGTGGAGCTCACCATAGAGGTTATACGTCAAGTTAAAGAACAAATTGCCTCCATTCATATTGTGATTATGGGTGTAGGATTTCATTCTCCTACTCTTGAAAAGGTCAAAAAACTCATTACCTTATACCAGTTGGAAGAAAATATAACTTTATTGCCCTGGACGGAGCGTGAAGATATTTTTCATATCATCAATAAGGCATCTCTTTATATATCCACAGCACGATATGAGGGGCTTCCCTATGCTGTGATTGAGGCTATGGCTCTAAAAAAATCTTTTGTGGTTACAGATGCAGACGGAAACAGAGATTTAATTGAAGATGGAGAGAATGGATACCTTATAGCCAATGAAAATAGCGCACATTTTGCGACAAAAATAATAGCGCTTCTAGAGGAGGAACAAACAAGGAAAGTATTTGAAAACAAATCAATAGAAAAATTTAACGCAAGATTCAATATTGAAAATACAATTCCCATTTTGGAACAACTATATTTAAAAGAAGCATTAAATTAAAATAGTATCTTTAGCCTAGAAAACAAAAGTTAAATCGTCAATTATTATGAGAATTATACTTGCCTCCATATATCCTTTTGCGTTTATGCTATTGTTTTTCATCATTCCTTTTGATGAATATATCCGCGCTTTGCCCAATATTTTACTTATTATTCTTACCATTTCTTTTCCTGCTATCATTAAAAGAGAGCATTTTCAAAAAATAAAAAAAGTGCCCTTGTTTTTACTCTTACTCTTTTTTGGATATATGGTACTAAATAGTATTTTTTCTGGCAGGTTTGACACAGATCTTAGTATCCTAAAAAAAATCGCCATCGCCATTGGGCTTGTTGTTTTATACCTCCCAATCCAGTATGATAGAAAGGTTCAAAAAGCAGTTATTTTCTCTTCCATTGCAGCCATTGTATTCTCTATTGTTAGTATTGTATACAGCGCCAATACCAATGCAAATTTTGAGTTTGGAGATAGTCGCATGATGATTGAGGCCTTACTTGTAGATAGATTATACCTTGGGCTTATAAGTGTGCTTAGTATTTTGTTTTGTTACCGCTCCATGCGCAAAATATACCATCCTCACAATGCCTATTACCTGGGCGCCATAACTATAAATGTATTATTTATTGTATTGGTAGTGTCAAAAATTTCTGGTATTGTACTGTTTTGTTTGCTTTTAATTCGGCAAGCTTATGGAAATAAAAAAAGCATGCGTCTTTTAATTGCTACGGGGTTTATAGGGTTTGTTATTGGAGGCTTGTTTTTTCTAAAGACTCAGCAACAAAAAAACACTGGTCCCGTTTCTTTTTCAACATTTTTAAATAAAAACTTTGGAGCCTCAAACACCTCTCAAACTAGACTCATAACCTGGAGATGTAGTCTAGATGTGCTCGAAAATAGCACCATAGGGTTTACTGGAATTGGTTTTAAAGCTACCAAAGACAAGCTAGTGGAGTGTTACCAAACTACAATAAAGGACCCAGAAAAAAAGGAGGTGTTTACTTCTCAAAGGTATAACAGCCACAATCAGTTTTTAGATATTTTACTCAGCACGGGGTATGTGGGGCTATTTTTAATGTGCTTATTTTTAATTTGGAGCTTTATGAAAAATAAAGAGCACTTTTTTCAAACCGCTATTCTAGGCACTTTTATGGCCTATGGTTTGGTAGAAAATATATTTCATCGTCAAATTGGAGTCTACTATGTGGGGCTTATACTTATTATTGTGTTGGCAAACAGATCCTACGAGCAAATCGATGCGCCAAAACAGGTCTAAAAACCTCGTAAAGTGTATTTTTGCAAGCCCATGAGATGGGTAAAATCTTAAAAAAAATAACAGTGTATTGTGCCAGTTGTAGAATAACATACTTATGAAAAAAACAGTTTTAATTACAGGTGCAGCAGGGTTCTTAGGATCTCATTTATGTGATAAATTCATCAAAGAGGGTTACAAGGTCATTGCCATGGATAACCTTATCACTGGGGACAAGCGTAATATAGAACATTTGTTTAAATTAGAAGATTTTGATTTCTACCACCATGATGTAACAAAATTTGTTCATGTTGCTGGAGAGATAGATTATATATTACACTTTGCATCTCCTGCTAGCCCCATTGATTATTTAAAAATCCCAATACAAACTCTTAAAGTTGGATCACTGGGTACACACAATTTACTGGGTCTAGCTAAGGATAAGGGTGCAAGATTTATGATTGCATCTACCTCTGAGGTCTATGGAGATCCTCTGGTGCATCCACAAAAGGAAACCTACTACGGAAATGTAAACACCATTGGCCCTCGTGGGGTGTATGATGAGGCAAAACGTTTTCAAGAATCCATCACTATGGCCTATCATCGTTTTCATGGCATGGAAACCCGTATTGCTAGAATATTTAACACCTACGGACCTAGAATGCGCCTTAATGATGGGCGTGTTATTCCTGCATTTATTGGTCAAGCACTCAGGGGAGAAGATTTAACCGTATTTGGAGATGGTATGCAAACTAGAAGTTTTTGTTATGTTGATGATCAAATAGAGGGCCTATACAGGCTGCTCTTAAGTGATTACAGTGATCCTGTTAACATCGGAAATCCACAAGAAATTACCATACTAGATTTTGCAAAGGAGATTATTAAATTAACGGGGACAAAGCAAAAAATAGTGTATAAAGATTTACCTAAAGATGATCCTCTTCAGCGAGAACCAGACATCACACTGGCCAAAGAACTTTTGGGGTGGGAACCAAAAATGTCTAGAGAGCAAGGAATGAAAATCACATTTGAGTATTTTAAAGGCCTGACAAAACAAGAGCTTTTTAAAAGTGAGCACAAAGATTTTTCACAACACATAAAGCCTTAAGATATATGATTTTTAAAAGAGGTAGATATTCGGGGTTTTTAAGGCCCATATCCTATGGCATTGATTTACTTGTAATTCATGGTCTTGCCTTTTTCTTATTTCAAGAAAGCTCTGCGTTTACAAACTATGTATTTTATATGTCTATTGCTTGGATAAGCAGTTCTATAACCATTGGGTTTTATGAGATATATCGGTTTACCAGATTTAGTAATATTTTGTCTGTAGCCATCAAACAAGCCCTAGTATTTCTGCTTCTGGTCTTTGCTTTTTTTGGTTTTTACCAAGCCTTGCAAGAACCCACTAGTGCTATTTTAAAATACGTAGTGGTAGTAATGGGAGCGGTATTTTTAATCAAGATTTCTATTTATTACCTGCTCAAGAAATACAGGCGTTTACTTGGCGGAAATCTAAGAAGAGTGGTTATTCTTGGTGACAATGACAAAACAAAAGAGCTGGAAAACTTCTTCACTAAAAATGCTGAATACGGATATGCTCTAGTAAAAAGGTATGATGTACAGCACGATAAACAAACGCTCCTTGAAGCAATTTTCAAAGAAATATCTGACAGTAATGTAGATGAAATATACGCCTCTGTCAACGCACTAAGTGATGCGTGTATGGCAAAAGTGATTGATTTTGCAGACAACAATTTAAAGGTTTTAAAATTTCTGCCAGACAACAAAGAGATTTTTGGCAAAAAACTTGACTTTTCTTACTATGGATATTTACCTATTTTATCGCTAAGAAAAATACCAACTGATGAGCCCTTTAACAAATTTATAAAGCGAGCTTTTGATATCTTTTTATCTTTATTTGTGATTGTTTTTATTGTCTCATGGTTAACTCCCATTCTAGGTATTTTTATAAAACTAGAGTCAAAAGGGCCTGTTTTTTTCAAGCAAAAAAGAAACGGTCTAGATTACAAAGAATTTTATTGTTATAAATTTAGGTCTATGACTCCTAGCCCAACTGCAGATTTGCATCAAGCAACTAAAGGAGACACCAGAGTTACAAAAGTGGGGCGTTTAATTCGTAAAACTAGTATGGATGAACTACCTCAATTTATAAACGTACTCAAGGGAGATATGTCTGTGGTGGGACCAAGACCTCATATGGTTAGCCATACCCATATGTATGCAGAGAAAATAGATAAGTTTATGGTACGCCACTTCGTAAAGCCTGGCATTACTGGTTTAGCGCAAGTCAGTGGGTATAGAGGAGAAGTTGAGACAGACTCAGATATTATAAACAGAGTAAAGTGTGATATTTTTTATCTAGAAAACTGGTCTATTATTTTAGATCTTAAAATTGTCTTTAAGACTGTTTATAATGCCGTTAGAGGAGAAGAAAAAGCCTACTAAATTTATTTTGTTTCCCATCTCTTTGTTGCAAAACAACTAGTACATCTGTTTACAAACGGCTAATAATTACTATCTTTAACCTATGGAGAAATCATGTCCAGAGTGTGGGGGTAAAATTATGGGGCGCGCAGATAAAAAATTCTGTAGTGATGGCTGCCGCAACACTCACAATAACACTTTAAATAAAGATAGTAGCAATCTAGTTAGAAATATAAACAACCGATTGCGAAAAAATTACCGCACGTTAAAAACCCTAAATACCAAAAACAAGACCAAGGTAAAGAGAGAAACACTTGTAAAGCACCAATTTAACTTTAAATACTATACCTCAGAGTATGTAACAAAAACAGGGTCTGTTTATCGTTATGTGTATGATCAGGGATATTTAGAGCTTGAAAATGACTGGTTTTTACTGGTAAAGGATGACAGTGGCGTTTAATTTGTGCTCTTAGCTTGCTTTAACATTAATTTTTTAAACACCCAAATACCATGAAATACTTTAGTGGGGTTGCATCGTTTGTTTTTGTCCTCTTTTTGGTTTGGTTAAGCTTTGATAGCCTACTGCCTTCAGAAGCTGCTTCGATAAATGCACCAGCCACAGAATTTTCTGCTCAGCGCGCATTGATCCCGCTGCAAGAAATTGCAAAGGCGCCACATTACCATGGCACAAAGGAGCATACTCGTGTTGGCTATTTTATTATCTCTGAGCTTGAAAAACTGGGGCTAGAAACACAGCTGCAAGAAGCCTTTATTTTAAGTAACAATAATAAAAGATTGGTTAGACCAAAAAATATTGTTGCCAGATTAAAGGGTACAGGAAAAGGGAAGTCTTTGGTGTTATTATCTCATTATGATAGCGCACTAGTGCCCTCTTTTGGAGCAAGTGATGCAGGAAGCGGTGTGGTAACTATCCTAGAGAGTTTACGAGCCTATAATGCCCGAGGAGAAAAACCTATCAATGATATTATTGTTGTTTTTACAGATGCAGAAGAGATTGGTTTGGTTGGGGCATCACTGTTTGTAGAAAAACATCCTTGGGCAAAAAATGTGGGCCTTGTACTTAACTTTGAAGCTAGAGGCAGTGGTGGACCTAGCAACATGATTGTAGAAACCAATGGAGGAAATACCAATCTTATTAAAGCCTTTGCCGCAGCAGATGTTTGTTATCCTGTAGCATCCTCATTAATGTATAGTGTTTATAAAATGCTTCCTAATGATACAGACTCTACCATTTTTAGAGAAGATGGTGATATAGAAAGTATGTTTTTTGCCTTTATCGATGATCACTATGACTACCACACTGCCAATGATACGGTAGAAAACCTAGACATAGAAACCTTGCAACATCAAGGAAGCTATCTGCTCCCGCTGCTGCACTATTTTGCAGTATCAGATCTAAGCTCCCTAAAGACCGAGGATGATTTGGTATATGTAAATATGCCCGTAGTAACATTTATTTACTATCCATTTTCTTGGATATTACCGATGTTATGTCTTGCCTTTGTTTTATTTTTTATAATAGTAGGGTATGGATTCTCAAAACACAAGTTAAATCTCAGTGGTGTATTAAAAGGGTTTTTCCCTCTGTTACTGTCTCTTACAATTTGTGGAATCCTTGGGTTTTTTGGCTGGAAATTTCTCACTAACATATACCCACAATACCAAGAGGTACAGCATGGGTTTAAATATAATGGGCATGCCTATATTGGGTTTTTTGTAAGTCTTTGTTTGGCTATTTTATTTAGGATGTACAGCTATTTTGGAAAACGAAATAGTGTGGTTAATCTAGTAGCGGCACCCCTTTTTTTATGGCTAGTAGTTAATGTGCTTGTATTTGTATTTTTAAAGGGTGCAGCCTTTTTTATAATTCCCGTATTTTTTGGACTCCTTAGCTGGTTTTTACTCTTGAGGTTTGAAACTCCACGTTTGGTTGTCATGGCACTATTGGGGGCTCCTGGTGTGTTTATATTTGCACCCCTTATACAGTTTTTTCCCGTCGGATTAGGATCAGATCATATAGTGATAAGTTGTGTGTTTACAGTTCTATTGTTTGGATTATTACTATCCGTTTTTGGATTTTATAAACTTAAAAAAGTGTTGTCCTACTTGTTTTTTGTCCTGGCCGTAGTATTTTTTATCGTGGCACATACCCAAAGTTCTTTTTCACAGATACGCCAAAAGCCAAATAGTTTATCTTACTATAACAATATTGACACCAAAGAAGCTTATTGGGTTAGTTATGATAAAATATTGGACCCCTGGACAACGCGGTATTTAGGGAAAGACCCAAAATCAGCATCAGCGTATATAGAAAGTGCTGCAGGAAGTAAATACAACACAAGCTACAGCTTTGCTGCAAAGGCGCCTGTGGTTGCTATTCCAGAGTTTAAGCTAACAATAAATCAAAATAGCACCTACAAGGGTATGAGAGAGGTTCGTTTTACCATAATTCCTCAAAGAGATGCTCATCAAATACGTCTATACACAGACAAGGAGGTTGTTTTTTCATCTCTGCAATTTAATGGTGTACCTGTCTCTACAAGTGATTCTTTAAAACTGGGGTCATTAAACAGACCTACCGATGAATTATTGCGTTATTACATTGCAGATTCAGACTCGCTTGAAGTGTCATATACCTTGCCAGAAAATGAGCCCTCACCCATATTTAAGGTGCTTGAATACGGTTTTGATTTAATGAGCAATCCACTACTTGAGATACAGCCAAGAGCAAAAGACATGATGCCCAAACCCTTTATAAATACAGATGCTGTGATTAACAAAAAGTCTTTTAGCATTCAAAAAAAGGAGCAAGGACAAAACACAATACAATAATTTTAAATTTTCGACTTGAAAAAAACAATTGCAATTGCGGGTTTGGGTTGGCTAGGAAAACCACTAGCCCAACACCTATCATTTTCAGGATATACTATAAAAGGCTCCGTGACCTCTCAAAGAAAAGCCACGGTCCTAAAGCAAAGTGGCATTGACACCTATGTAATAAATAGCACAGAGGACGGCCTATACGGCGCTGCTCAAGGTTTTTTAAAACAGGTAGACACCCTAGTTATAATGATTCCTCCTGGACTTAGGGGAAATACCGGTGCAGATTATGTCTTAAAAATGTCTCACTTATTGTCTGAAATTTTAAAATCTAAAGTAGGCAACATTATATTTATAAGCAGCACTGCTGTGTATAGTGACGGCCAAGGTAAGGTCACAGAAAAACACGTGCCTTTACCAAAAACCCAGGCGGCAAAACAATTATTTCAAGTAGAACAATTATTTTTTAATGCTCCAGGTGTCTCCACTACTATCGTTCGTTTTGGAGGGCTAATAGGAGGGGCTAGACAACCCGTTAAATACCTTGCGGGCAGAATAGATCTAGAGGGAGGTACTGCGCCGGTAAACCTGATTCACAAAAAAGATTGTATAGGCATTATTTCAAGTATTATAAAGCAGGATGCCTATGGGCATATATTTAACGGAGTGCACCCAAATCACCCAAAGAAAAAAGAGTATTATTCTCAAAAAGCCAAAGAGTTGGATCTCGTTGCTCCTAAATTTACTAAACTAGAAGTTGACCCCCCAAGCAAACAAGTTGATTCTATAAATATTGAGGCTATTATTGGGTATCGTTTTAAAGAGATGATATGAGATTACTTGTTACCCAAAGGAGGAGTTTGCTCAGAGTATAATCTTTTTTTGAGCACTTCTTGTTCTTGAAGCTCGTTGTTTTTCACTGTATTGTCTTGCGTGTCTTTTTCAAATTTTTCATTGATTTGGATAATTAAATTTGCTGTTGCCAAATTCATCTGGGAGATAGCCTGCTGCATTGCAAGGGTATCTAATCTACTTTTGTTAGCTACTTGCTTTACGATAGCCGCTCTGGTCTTAGTGACAATAACCCTTGCGTAAATAGGCTGAGTGTTTAAGGTGTCAGGAATATTTTTTGTTAATGAATCCATCCTTGAAACAAGTATATTACTTCGTTGTTGAATTGTTTTTAGACTTGCTTGATTAATAGCCAAGACCTCTGTAATAAGATCATCAAAAACAGGCCATTGAGAAATGTAATTTTCAGAACTTTGAGAAAAATCTGGCAACATAGCATCTGGATTACCAAATAATTTAATATCAGTAATTTGCTTTGTGTTTGTTGTAGAGTCTGCTGGTTGGTTGTCTTTACAGCTCAAAACAACAAAGAAAATACAAATGCCAGAAAAATAAAGAAATGCTCGTATCATAAAACAATATAATTACAACAAATATACCTTTTCTCTCACAAAGGGCTGTTTTTGAGTGTGCTTTATAGTGGTAAATAGTGCTATATTTACATTAAAAAATGAACCTGTAGTATGGAAAAAAGAATTTTAATCATTGGGGCTTCTGGACAAATTGGAAACGAACTTACCATGTATCTAAGAAACATGTATTCAAACAAAAATGTGATTGCCAGTGATTTACGAGAGGCCAGTAGCCTGGTTATGGAAAGTGGCCCTTTCGAAATTCTTGACGCCAAGGACGCCAAGGCCATAGAAAAAACGGTGTTAAAACATAGCATTACAGATGTTTATTTAATGGCAGCCATGTTAAGTGCTACGGCAGAGAAATATCCAATCAAAGGGTGGGAGTTAAACATGAGCTCATTGTTTAATGTTTTAAACCTAGCCAAAGACAAAAAAATAGAAAAAGTTTTTTGGCCCTCTAGTATTGCTGTTTTTGGCCCCACTACTCCCAAAACAAACACCCCACAAGGCACCATAATGGAGCCTACAACAGTCTACGGAATTAGCAAACAAACTGGAGAGCGTTGGTGTGAGTATTACCACAAACGCTATGGAGTTGATGTGCGGAGTATTCGCTACCCTGGGCTTATCAGCTATAAAACACCTCCCGGGGGAGGCACCACAGATTATGCCATTGAAATCTTCCATAAAGCCTTAAAAGAGAAGAAATACACCTGTTTTTTAAATGCACAAACCACCTTGCCAATGATGTTTATGGATGATGCAATTCATGCCACAGTAAATATCATGCTTGCTCCATCCCATAAAATAAAAATAAGAAACGCCTATAATCTAGCAGCATTGAGCTTTAATCCTCAAGAGCTTGCCGCTAACATACAAAAACACATTCCAGATTTTACCATAGAGTACCAGCCAGATTTTAGACAAGCAATTGCAGATTCTTGGCCAGCAAGTATTGATGACGCTAAGGCAAGAGAAGATTGGGGATGGGAGCACCGTATAGATCTTGATATGATGACCAAAATCATGATTGATAATTTAAAATAAAACACTTTAATAAAGTGCTGTTTATTTCAAAAAAGTACCGCGCATAAAAAAAGGCAAACGAGATGTTTACCTTTTTTTGCCCCAAATTTTACCATGAACTTAACCTACTTATGTTATGGTATAGTTCAAATGTATGATTATTTTCATACTAAAAAAGAAACTTCTTAAGGTTTTGGATAAAGTGAAAATAAACCCGACAAACGACTTATAAATTACAGAATTAGCAACTCATTGGTAATTAATATGCTCTTTCTGAATTTCCTTCATAAAAATTAACGTAGGCTTTATTAACTACTCTATTGCCTCCACTGGTAGGATAATCTCCTGTAAAATACCAATCTCCTAAATTTTTAGGGCATGCCTTATGCAAATCATCTACAGACTGAAATATCAATTTCACTTTTGTAGAAATACCCTCTTCTGTAATAATTTGGGCAATCTTGTCAGATATTTGCTCGTCTGTAAAAGGAGCGTATAAGTCTTTAACGTGATTAACTACCTCAGTATCCTCTATTTCAAGTTGCTGTTTGCACTTATGGTAAATCTCTTCTATAATAGCATCTGTACCCTTATCCTTATGTAACTCAATAGCGGCGTTAAAAGCAACAAGTTTCTCTAATCTGGCCATATCAATTCCATAACAATCTGGATATCGTATTTGAGGAGCAGAAGATACAACCACAATTTGTTTTGGTTTAAGGCGGTCTAACATGCGCAAAATACTCTTCTTTAAGGTTGTACCCCTTACAATACTATCATCTATTATCACCAAATTGTCTGTGGGTTTTACAACACCATAGGTCACATCATATACGTGAGCCACCAAATCATCTCTACTGCTATCATCAGTAATAAAAGTTCGCAGTTTAACATCTTTAATAGCTATTTTCTCGGTACGTATTTTGTGTGCCTGTATCTCACCTAGACGCTCTGGTGTAAGATTTTTTGCCTCTTTTAAAATAGCCGCATTTTTTTGTTTGTTGAGTTCATTTTGTGCCGCGTCTAACATTCCATAAAAAGAAGTCTCTGCTGTGTTTGGAATGAAAGAAAAAACACTGTTCTCCGTATCATGACTAATGGCAGATAATACCTTGGGCATTATTAATCTTCCCAACTCTTTTCGTTCTTGATATATTTCAGCATCACTACCCCTTGAAAAATAAATGCGTTCAAAAGAACAACTCTTTCTAACCAGGGGTGTTACTATTTCTGAAATACTTGTGGTACCATCCTTCTTTAGAATCAAGGCATTACCGGGGTCAATCTCTTTAACAGCATCAAAGGCAACGTTAAAAACTGTTTGTATCACTGGTCTTTCACTTGCCACTACCACCACCTCATCATCTTTATAGTAATATGCTGGACGAATTCCAGCAGGATCTCTCAGTACAAATGCATCTCCATGCCCTAAAAGTCCCGCCATTGCATAACCACCATCCCAGTTTTTTGAAGACTTTTTTAGAATTTTTGTGAGGTTTAAATTCTCAACAATATGACCAGATGCCATCATTTTTGTGAGGCCTTTCTTTTTTGCTTTTTTGTATAGTTTGGCAACTTCTTGGTCTAAAAAATGACCAATATTTTCTAAAATAGTAATGGTGTCTGCCTTTTCTTTTGGGTGCATCCCAAGGTCTATGAGGTTTTGAAACAGCTCTGTGGTATTGGTCATGTTAAAGTTTCCAGCAATAATAAGATTGCGATGCATCCAATTATTTTGTCTTAAAAAAGGATGTACCGTCTCTACACTATTGCCGCCAAAAGTTCCATAACGGACATGGCCCAACATCAGCTCCCCTATGTAAGGAATCTCTTTTTTTTGTGCTGCAACATCATCTTTTATGCTAGGGTTTCTCTCAAACTCTGCGTTAATGCGGTTGTTTATCTGCCCAAAAATATCCTGTATGGGTTGAGATTTGTTAGACCTAACTCTACTAATGTATCGCTCTCCAGCAGTTGGGTCTAATTTAATACTTGCAAATCCAGCACCGTCTTGACCACGGTTGTGCTGTTTTTCCATCATTAAATACATTTTATTCACTCCGTAAAAAGCGGTGCCGTATTTCTTTTTATAAAAGGCCAAGGGTTTTAAAAGTCTAACCATGGCAATACCACATTCATGTTTTAAAGCGTCGCTCATATTGGTGTCCCCCACTGATGGGAATTGTATTACTGATTAATAATTGTATATATATAAAACGTCCCAAAAAATTGGGACGCGATGTTATGATAATTCTAAATCGTATTGTGTTAAACTCTTAAATTGCTGTAAGCGGGAGTCTATTTCTTTTTTGGTTAGATGCTCCATGCGCTGTGTGCCAAATTTTTCTACACAAAAAGAGGCCAAACAAGAACCGTAAATAATAGCTCTTTTCATACTCTCAAAACTGTAATCCCCAGTTTTTGCTAAATATCCTGTAAATCCACCTGCAAAGGTGTCACCTGCGCCAGTTGGGTCAAACACCTCGGCCAGTGGCATGGCTGGGGCAAAAAACATCTCCTCTTTATAAAAAATTAAGGCGCCGTGTTCCCCTTTTTTAATCACCACATATTTGGGACCCATCTCCATGATTATTTTTGATGCATTTACCAAAGAGTAGGCTCCAGACAATTGTCTTGCCTCTTCATCATTAATGGTGATAACATCAACCTTTGAAATTACTTTTTTAAGATCCTCTAAGGCTATATCCATCCAAAAATTCATGGTGTCTAAAACAACCATTTTTGGATCTTGCATTTGCTCTATAACACTCATCTGCACCATTGGGTGCAGGTTTCCCAGCATAACGACCTCTGCATCTTTGTAGGCCTGAGGCACCACTGGAGTAAAGGTCTCTAGAACATTAAGCTCTGTTACAAGTGTGTCTCTAGAATTCATGTCATTGTGGTACTTCCCGCTCCAAAAAAATGTTTTACCATCCGCTACAATTTCAAGCCCTTGAGTACTAATGCCTTTGCGCTGTAACATCTGGATATCTGACTGCAGAAAATCTCCACCCACTACAGACACAATAGCTGGATCTATATCAAATTGTGCGCTAGAGAGCCCAATATAGGTTGCGGCACCTCCTAAAATTTTGTCGGTTTTTCCAAAGGGAGTTTCAATAGCATCAAAAGCCACGGTTCCTACAATAACTAGTTTACTCATACAATTATTTCCAATAATTAAGGTGTAAATTTAATCAATTAAATGAGAAAAAAGAAGTTTTATTAAACAGTCTAACACATAAATTAAATCTTGAAATTTTGATAGGAAAAAAGCCCTGTAATATGTTTCTCCCTTTGTTATTTTCTGCCAAAATCTGCAGGAATTTCTCCCCAGGCTTTGGTCTCCCATTTAACAATAAAACTGCTGTAAGAATTATTTTTCAGCCATAGTTCTGCCCTTGATATAAGCTCAAAAATGACCTCATTTTTTGTTGTTTTTTTTAATTTAGTATTACATTTCTTCTTTTTTACCCAGCCTATAGCAATTCTAGAGTCAGAATAAATAATACGATCGCTTTTCTGTTTTTTAAGAAATGCCAAGCCATGAACTAGGGCTAAAAATTCTCCTACATTATTGGTGGCTTGATCAAATGGCCCTTGATGAAATAGTTGCCGTTGGGTCTGGGTGTCTACACCCCGGTATTCCATAAGCCCTGGATTTCCGCTACATGCAGCATCTACAGCTATAGAATATAAATTTGGTTGGCCATATTCGGCTTTTTGGGAGAGGGTAAGAGTTTTGTTTTTCCCAGGTGTTTTACCTTTGTAGTCTTGGTAGCTTTTATTGTAGGCTATTTTTGCTGCCGGCAAAGATTCAAAACTCATGTACTGAGCTCCAGAAATTCCTTTTATAGCCACTTGACACTCCTTCCAGCTATGGTATATACCTGCGGGGTTACCAAACCAAACAACATAATATTTTTGCTTTTTTTGTGCCATGGCTCTTACCGCAGTGCGGCTTTAGTTAAAATATCCTCGATTACCTTTGGTAACCACTGATGTTCTAGAAGCTGCACTTTGTTGGCAACATCTTGCGGTGTATCTTGTGGTAGTATCCTTGTCTTTTTCTGAAATATAACTCCGCCCTGGTCATACTGGTTATTAACATAATGTATGGTAATGCCGCTCTGGGTTTCTTTATTGGCTACAACGGCTTTGTGCACATGTTGGCCATACATTCCTTTCCCGCCATATTTTGGTAATAAGGCTGGATGTATGTTTATGACCTTGTTTGGGTAGGCATCTATGATAATTTCAGGAAATTTAAGTAAAAACCCCGCCAATACAATTAGATCTGGATTGTGTTGTTTTAACACAGAAAGTAAGCCTTGGGGAGACAGCATTTCGGTTTTAGTAAAGGAAAAAGCCATTACATTAAGAGCCAAAGAGCGTTGCAATACCTTGGCATTTTTATTGTTTGATAACACACAAACAACCTCAGCCTGGTTTGAGTTTTGAAAATAATTTATAATATTTTGTGCATTTGTGCCATTGCCTGAAGCAAAAAGTACGATACGCTTCTTCATAGGTTTTGGTTGGGTGTTCACAGAAGTTATCATCAATAAATATCACAAAAGTAAGGCAATCGAGATACACTTCTATTAAAAATGTTAAATTTGGTTATAGATTTTTTTTTTAAAGTGGTGTTTTAAGTTAAAATATTTTATTTTTACCGCTTAATTAAAATTTAAAAACAAAGATTATGTCAGACATTGCATCAAGAGTAAAAGCTATCATCGTAGACAAATTAGGTGTTGACGAGAATGAGGTTGTAAACCAAGCAAGCTTCACTAACGACCTAGGAGCAGATTCGCTAGATACCGTTGAGCTTATTATGGAATTTGAGAAAGAATTTGATATCCAAATTCCAGATGATCAAGCTGAAAATATTGCTACAGTTGGTCAAGCAGTTTCATATATTGAAGAGAACAAATAAGAAAAATTCTTTATGGAATTAAAGCGAGTTGTAGTAACAGGCCTTGGCGCACTTACCCCCATTGGAAACAACATCCAAGAATATTGGGATGGTTTGAAAAGTGGTAAAAGTGGCTGCGCACCTATTACTTATTTTGATACTGAAAAGTTCAAAACAAAATTCGCTTGTGAGGTCAAGAATTATGACCCGTTACAACATTTTAATCGCAAAGAGGCTAGAAAGCTAGACCGATTTGCTCAATACGCACTAATCTCTAGTGACCAGGCCATACAAGACGCAGCCCTAGACATGGATGCCATCGATAAATTTCGAGTTGGTGTTATTTGGGGAGCAGGTATAGGCGGTATTGAAACATTTCAAAATGAAGTGATAAATTTCTCACAAGGGGATGGAACGCCACGTTTCAACCCCTTTTTTATTCCAAAAATGATTGCAGATATTGCCCCCGGTAATATTTCAATCAAACATGGTTTTATGGGGCCAAACTACACTACGGTCTCTGCTTGTGCATCTTCTGCAAATGCTATGATTGATGCTCTAAACTATATACGTTTAGGACATTGCGATATTATTGTAACAGGTGGAAGTGAAGCAGCAGTAACCATGGCTGGTTTGGGTGGCTTTAATGCCATGCACGCCCTTTCTACAAGAAACGAATCTCCACAATCTGCATCAAGACCTTTTGACGGCTCTCGAGATGGATTTGTATTAGGAGAAGGTGCTGGTGCATTGGTATTAGAAGACTATGAACACGCCAAAGCACGTGGTGCAAAAATATACGCTGAAGTTATTGGAGGCGGAATGTCTAGTGATGCATATCACATGACTGCCCCTCACCCAGAAGGCATTGGTGTTGAGCGAGTAATGCTCAATTGTTTAAAAGATGCAGGCATAGAGGCCGGTGAGGTCGATGCAATAAACACACATGGTACCTCAACACCTCTTGGAGATGTTGCAGAACTAAAAGCAATTAGCAAAGTATTTGGAGCACATGCCAATAAAATAAATATCAACTCTACAAAATCTATGACGGGCCACCTACTGGGCGCCGCTGGTGCCATAGAAGCTATCGCTTCTATTTTATCCATGCAGCACAATTTAGTGCCGCCTACTATTAACCACGCCGAGGTTGATCCAAACATAGATCCTTCTTTAAATTTAACTCTTAATAAAGCACAACCTCGAGAGGTGCATATCGCCATGAGCAATACATTTGGTTTTGGTGGCCACAATGCTTGTGTACTATTTAGAAAATTAGAGGCCTAAAAATGGGACCTTTAAAAAACATATTTAATCCCCGTGCCCCAAAGGACGGGGATTTTTTTATTGCAATAAAACAACTGTTAGGGTTTAAGCCCAAGAATATTGATATCTACCAAGAGGCCTTCACTCACCGCTCTACAAACACCACCTCTACTCAAGGGCATGCCCAAAACTATGAGCGTATGGAGTTTCTTGGAGATGCTATGCTAAGTGCTATTATAGCTGCCCACCTTTACAATGAGGTGCCTGGGGGTAACGAAGGCTACCTAACCAAAATGAGAAGCAAGGTAGTGAGCAGAGAGCACCTTAATGAATTGGGGAGAGATCTAGAACTAACAAAGCACGTAAAAACTACCGTACCTATAGAGCAGTTTGGTGTTAATATTCATGGCAATGTGTTTGAAGCTTTAGTAGGGGCTATATATTTGGACAGGGGCTATAAATATTGCAAAAAATTTATCAACAAACGTGTAATAGAACCCTATGTTGATATTGAAAAACTAGAAGGAAAAGTAATAAGCTACAAGAGTCTTTTTATTGAATGGTGCCAAAAGAACAAACATCAGTTTAAATTCTCAATCTATGAGGACACAGGAAACGACTCCCTTAAACATTTTGGAGTAAAACTTACCTTAGATGGTGCCATTGTTGGAAAGGCAAGAGCTACCTCAAAAAAGAAAGGGGAAGAACAAGCGGCCAAAAGAGCGTACTATAAATTACAACAAGAGATTGACGGCTTCAGCAAAAAAAACTAAGCTATTGCTGGTAGCTCTTTCAATATACCGCTACATTACTACAACATATTGAACTTTTGCCTAGAATTTTTAGTGTCTTTTTATATTTCTACTAAAAGTATCTCTACTTTTACCTTTTACAATTAAAATTATGGGAACCCATAAATTAGTGCTAGATGATGATTTTGCGGAAGATTTCTCTCTTATCGCTATACACTGTAGTGAAGAACCCTACAAAGTTGCCTATATTCTGAACCAATTTGCGCGATTAAAACTGCGCCGTGAAAAAGTAGATTTATCCTACACTTCCAAAACAATGGAAATGACATTCCCGCTTTTTGGATATGAAAATCACACAGAATATACCGACTTTAGCCTTGTTGCAAACAAATGTAAATCTGCGGTTACTAAAACAAATAATAGCGGAGAGCTCTTTGTGAATACCAAAGAGAAGGAAACGATAATTACATATCTTATCCCAGAACTAAAAAAAGTAGATTACTTTCTAAAAATCCAAAGTGATTTTGACAACCCAGGAACTAAAATGTTGATCAACCAAATCAACGATATAAAACAAATAATTTCTGCCTACCAAGTAGCACCAGAAACCCTTAAATCTAAGGACAACTTAATATTTGACTAAATGCCAAATCAAAAAAAGACTAAAATTGTAGCTACCCTTGGGCCTGCTACTGCAGACAAGAAAATTCTTAAACAAATGATTCTAGCTGGGGTTAATGTGTTTCGCATTAATTTCTCACATGCAAATTATGACAATGTAAAACAGATCATTTCCATTATTAAAGAGCTAGGCAAACAGCTCAACACCTCTACTGCAATTCTTGCAGATTTACAAGGCCCAAAATTAAGAGTGGGTATGATGAAAGAGGAAGTGATTGTTCATCCAGGAGATGAAATTTCATTTTGCACCGGAAAAGAATTTGAAGGAAACTCCAAAAGAGTGTACATGAATTATGACAATTTTCCCAAAGACGTTAAAAAGGGAGAACGTGTACTTCTTGATGACGGAAAATTAATGTTTGAAGTTCTCTCCACAGATGGTAAGGCTGAGGTAAAAACCAAAGTCATACAAGGAGGTCCTTTGCGCTCTAGAAAGGGGGTTAATTTGCCAAATACAAACATCTCTTTACCTGCGCTAACAGTCAAAGACAAAGAAGATGCTATTTTTGCAATTTCTCTGGAAGTAGATTGGATTGCCCTTTCTTTTGTGCGCCATGCAGAAGATTTAATAGAACTACAAACTTTAATAAAGGCCAATAGTAAATATAAAATTCCAATCATTGCCAAGATAGAAAAACCAGAGGCAGTTGCTAATATTGATACAATTGTTACCCATTGTGATGGCCTTATGGTTGCACGTGGTGACCTAGGAGTTGAAGTTCCTGCAGAGGAGGTTCCGCTAATCCAAAAAGAATTGGTCCTTACTGCAAAAAAGGCAAGGATTCCTGTTATTATTGCTACACAAATGATGGAAACAATGATTTCATCTCTCACTCCAACAAGGGCAGAGGTAAATGATGTTGCAAACTCAATTATGGATGGTGCAGATGCTGTAATGCTTAGTGGAGAAACCTCGGTAGGGAAGTATCCAGTTGCGGTAATTCAAAAAATGGCCAGTATTTGTGAGCAAGTAGAAAACTCATCTCTAATATCTGTACCTCATGAGCCTCCTCATATTAGAACCAACCGTTACATCACAAAATCAATTTGTTATCATGCAGCCAGTATGGCTAATGAAATTAACGCAAAGGCTATTTGTACCTTAACCAATAGTGGATATACTGCCTTTCAGATATCTGCATGGAGACCAGATGCGCATATCTTAGTATTTACCAATAACCGCAGAATACTATCTAGATTAAACTTGTTGTGGGGCGTAAAATCTTTTTACTATGACAAATACGAAAGTACAGATCAAACGGTAAAGGACGTTAATAAAATTGCTCACAAAACAGGGTTTGTAGCAAAGGGAGATCACCTAATTAACTTAGCTGCAATGCCAATTGTAGATAAAGGTATGGTAAACACACTCCGTGTTTCTCAGGTATAATAACACCATTACATTTATAAAATGCCCTTTAAAATTGCTATTTTAAAGGGCATTTTCTTGCTTTGAGGCACCACTATTGCTGTAGGGTATAATGTTGTTCTATTTTCATCATACCGTTTTGAAGACCAATACTGACGTACTGCTTAAAGTTGCTAGTGGTATAATTATATACAATTTCAACAAGGGTGTTGTCTAGTCTGGTAACTAACTGCTCACTCACCAAAGCGCCTATTGGCATGTTTGGGTTACTTGTTTTTTGTACATCTCTCCCTTTAGGCTCTGGCAGCGCAAAATCTCTTGGAATTCCGTACAATTTTTGAGCAATCAAATAGGCTTCATGCCATTTAGTGGTAGGTATTAAAAGTGTTTCTGTACTAGTGGGCTTACTGGCTGTACCACCAACAAGCTCTGTTATACTAGCGGTGGGATGGGTGTTTTGTAAATCTGCAATATACATTTTTGGATTTGCCGCTGGTTCTGGTGGAAAGAGATCAGACAAATACCCGCTAAATGCAAATCCTGTTTTATTGTTATACAACACTTGATGCATCCCTCCTTTAATACCTCTGACGTTCATGGTGTTATTTGCCTCTAAGGTCACAACTTCAACTTTAGTTCCGTAGGGCATTACTGCCAGCTTTTGGCTATTTAAGTTATTATATTCTCTTAGAGAAAGGCCGCTTGCTGCTATTACATAAAGCGAGGTTGTTTTTTCCTGAGGGGGAGGTTGATTGGTTATTTGTTCGGGTAACATTTCTTTTTGTTGGGGCAATTTTTCTTCACAAGATGTAAAAAGTATAATTGCAGTTGTGGCAATGGCAAGTGCTTTGGTTTTCATAAGGATTTGGTATTAAATTCGAAGTAAAGCTTTTGCCATAAAAAAATTTTATTAGAAGAGGAGTCTAGGTATATATAACTATCCATTATTTGAATTTATTGTAACGCTTTGATTTTAAAACTCAAATTTCATTTGAACATCATATTTTTTTTCTTCCTTGAGACTTAGTGTTTTCTTGTTTTCATTATTGAGTCCAGACAATGAAATGCCTAATAGTCGAACTGAGTTTTTCATTTTTTCTTGATACAACAATTCTGTAATATGCTCCATAATTAACTCTTGACTCGCTATATAAAAAGGCAGGGTTTTACTTCGTGTTTGCAGGGTAAAATCACTGTATTTTATTTTCAAAGTAATTGTTTTTCCAGCTACTTTATTTTTTTTTAAACGACGTTCAACCTCTTGTGCAATCTGCTGTAGGCGTTCTAACATATACAGCTCGCTTGATATGTTTTCACCAAATGTGCGCTCTGCTGCCAATGATTTTCTTGTCCGCTGGGGACTTACTTTACTGTTATGGATGCCTCGTACGATATTGTAATAATAAGGGCCACTTTTGCCGAAATTTTCAGTTAAAAATTCTAAAGATTTGGTTTTTAAATCACTACCCGTATAAATTCCTAATCGGTACATTTTCTCTTTCATTACCTTACCAACTCCATAAAACTTTTTGATGTCTAAAGCCGCAATAAAGTCAAGCACCTGTTCTGGAGCAACTGTTTTTTGACCATTAGGCTTATTGTAATCACTTGCAATTTTTGCTACAAATTTATTGATAGATATCCCCGCACTGGCATGTAATCCTGTTTTTTGATAGATTTTCTCTCGTATTTCTTGAGCTATTAAACTAGCGCTAGGGTTTCCCTTTTTATTTTGTGTAACATCTAGATAAGCCTCATCTAAAGAAAGCGGTTCTACTAGGTCAGTATATTCAAAAAAAACACTGCGTACTTTATCAGAAATTTCCTTGTAGCGGTCAAAATCTGTTTTAACAAAAATAAGATGCGGACACAATTTAAGTGCCAATGCCCCAGCCATTGCTGAGCGCACCCCAAATTTTCTAGCCTGGTAACTTGCGGCGCTTACCACACCTCTTTTGCCGCCACCTCCCACTGCAATTGCTTTACCTTCCAAAGACGGATTATCCAGTTGGGCAACACTAGCATAAAAGGCGTCCATGTCTACATGAATAATCTTTCTGATGTCTAAAGGGGTATGCATAGGGTAAAGTTACTATCTTTAAATCACAAATATTATCAACCTAGCGCAAAATAAAAATACCGCTTAAAAAGATTTACTGTAAGTAGTTTTGTTAACAATACTATCATCAACAAACATCCCTGCGGGTATCAAAATCACAAATCATGCAAGAAATAGAACGCAAATTCTTAGTTAAAGATGATACGTATAAAACGCAAGCCACAGGTCATAAAAGAATTATTCAGGGCTATTTAAGCGCACACCCCCAGCGTACGGTTCGGGTCAGGATTATGGGAGAAAATGGCTTTTTAACCATTAAAGGAAAATCTAACAAAACAGGCACCACGCGTTTTGAATGGGAAAAACAAATCCCTAAAGGGGAGGCCCAAAGTTTACTTAAGCTTTGTCAAAAACCAATTATTGATAAAATTAGGTATCAGGTTCCCGTGGCAAATCATGTATTTGAAGTAGATGTTTTTACTGGAAATAATACAGGTCTTATACTAGCTGAGGTAGAACTTAGTGAAGAGCAGCAATCATACACCAGCCCAGATTGGCTTGGAAGGGAGGTTACAGGAGAGCTTAAATATTACAACTCTAAGCTAAGTAAAAATCCTTTTAAAGAGTGGTAAGTGTCTTTTTATTGCCAAAAAAAATAAAAGTATTGATATTAAAAACTAGGCAAATTACTCTACCAGGGCAATGATTTCTGCAATACTCTGCAGATCACTACTGCCCTCCACCCCTTGAGAAAAATTAACAGCCGCTGTAGTTGCTACAACAGGCGTGTTTTTTAGAGCAGAAAAATGAATCATCTCAAAACCAGCCTGTTTAAATGAGACTACATTGGTTTTATTAATCCCGCTTCCGGGCATAATTTGCACTGTGCTAGACTTATTTTTTAATTCTTTTAAAAGCTGTATGCCGTCTATGGCTTTTGGTTTTTGGCCAGAAGATAAAACTCTTGTAACCCCTAAGGCTTCCAAATCTTCAAGTGCTTTAAAAGGATCTACAACAACATCAAAGGCCCTATGAAATGTAAACTCCAAATCTGTGGAGGCTTCTACAAGCGCATTAGTGGCTTGTAAATCTACTTGATTAAGAGGGTTTAATACACCACAGACCACCCCTTGACACCCTACAGATTGACAAAAAGCAATATCTCGTTTAATAATATCTAGCTCCTGATGCGTATAGTTAAAATTGCCCGCCCTGGGACGAATGAGCACATGTACCGCAATGTCAAGCTCCTTGACCACCTTCTCAATGCATCCATAAGAAGGCGTTAGCCCGCCAACACTTAGCTGAGTACAAAGCTCTATTCTATGAGCGCCTGCGTCTTGAGCAGCCTTGGCAGAGGCAAAAGAATTAGCGCAAATTTCTATAATCATCTACAATTATAATTTTAACAACAATAAAATTACTACAATTTACTGCTTTTTTTAGATCCATTGAAACAACTTTCCAGGCAAAGGTCTTACCAAAGCTTTCATCTCTAATTTTAATAAAAGCTGAGCAACTTTATAGGTGGGCATTTTACATCCAATAGCAATAGCATCTAAAACTACCTTGTCTTTATCTTTTAAAAAGTCAAAGAGTATTTTCTCTTGCTCATTCAAAGTTGTAAATAACTGTGGTGGGGGTTTTTGAATTTGGTCCAGATCCCATCCCAGTTGATATACTAAATCTGCAGCACTTGTGATGATACTCGCTTGATGGGTTTTAATAAGCATATTACACCCCTGGCTTTGGGAGTCTGTGGCCCTTCCTGGAACGGCAAAAACATCTCTAGAATAACTGTTGGCAATATCTGCCGTAACCAAACTGCCGCCTTTGGCTGCAGATTCAATAACGATGGTGGCCTGGCTCATCCCTGCGATAATTCTATTTCGTTTTAAAAAATTATTTCTAGAAAAGGTATCACTAGACCAAAACTCACTAACAAACCCCCCATTTTGTGCTACCTTAGGCATATACTTTTGATGTGCTTTTGGGTATATTCTATTCATGCCATGTGCCAAACAAGCAATGTTTTGTAATCCATTTGCAATGGCTGATTTGTGGGCACAAATATCTATTCCGTATGCAAATCCAGAAACAATAACTGGATTAAAGGGAGCAAGCTCAGCTACCAGCTTTTCACAAAATGAAATCCCGTAAGTAGTAATTTTTCTAGTTCCAACAATGCTTATTATTTTTTTGTTTTCAAGATCAATATTTCCTCTCTGAAAAAACAAAATAGGACCATCCATACAGTGTTTTAAATTTTCTGGATACCTAGCGTCTTTAAAATAGCGATAGGATATATTCTCAGAGGTTATAAAATGTAATTCCTCCCGTGCTAAATCTAATAGATTTTTTTGCTGTAGCTGTTTTACTTTAAAACCGCCAATGCCATGAATTTTTAGAAGGTTTGATGGTTTTTCTTTAAAAATTCCTTCGGCAGAGCCTACGTGATGTAATAATTTTTTGGCAGAGGTATCTCCCAAATTTGGTGTGCGCTGCAGCGCTAATGTATATAGTAATTCAGTCTTAGAAAGCATAGTGTGCTATTTATAGAAGTAAACTTCTAGGGCTATGCTATTGTGGGGAGAATAAGCAATATACGTATTTTTTGGGTTGTTAATAAGTTGGTTGGAGGAGAAAAAAAATAAAACAAAAAAAAGGTATATTTGTTATATGCAACTCTCTCCTTACATAAAAGATTTACTATATCGGTATGAATGTGTGATCATTCCTGGCTTTGGTGCTTTTCTAGCAAATTACACCTCAGCAAGTATTAATGTAGATTCTAGCACGTTTTATCCTCCCGGTAAAACGATCTCTTTTAATAGGCAGCTGCAAACCAATGATGGTTTATTAGCAAATTATGTAGCCTCGGTAGAAGGCATCTCTTATGAGTTAGCATTACAAAAAATTAGAAACTTCACAGGTTCTTTATCACTTAAACTCTCTAAAGGTGAGCATGTAACCCTAGATACTATTGGTGATTTTTCTCTGACACCAGAAAACAAAATACAGTTTCTGCCCTGTGACACAGAAAACTTTAACATCACTTCTTTTGGCTTGTCTACTTTTGTTTCTTCAGAAATCTTAAGAGACCTACAAGAGTCCCAAGGGGTTGCACCGCAAAAAACTCCAATTAGTGGTGCTCCAAATAAAAGTGTTGGGCCATTTATTAAATACGCAGCTATTGGCCTTATTGCACTTGCGGTTTCTGGGCTAACGGGTTTAAAAATATATGAAGGTAGTGTGCAAGAACATAATTTTGCCCAAAAGCAGAAAGCCAATTCTAAGCTGGAAAAACAAATTCAACAAGCTACTTTTAGTATCTCTAGCCCCTTACCAACCCTTGAGGTACCTGTTGTTAAACAAACAGGCAAATATCATGTAGTTGCAGGTGCTTTTAGAGTAAAAGAAAATGCAGAGAGAAAAGTGGCCCAACTCCATAAAAAAGGATTTGCAGCCATAAATCTTGGGGTTAATAAATATGGTTTACACCAAGTTGTATATGCAAGTTATCAAAACAGACTGCTGGCCCTTAAAAACCTTCGCACTATTAAGGCTACACAAAATAATGACGCCTGGTTACTGGTCAAGGAAATAGCTTTGCACTAAACAACAATTAACCTTAATTGTAGACAATCTCTGCTGTTTTACTCTTTTGGTTTTATCTTTACCAAAAACAATACCCATGGAACCAAAGAACCCTAAAGATTCTTTTACAATCATCACAGACCTAGTACTGCCAAGTGAGACCAATCCTATTGGTAATATGTTTGGTGGAGAGCTCCTAGCGCGTATGGATCGTGCTGCGAGTATTGCCGCGAGAAGACATAGCCGCAGAATTGTAGTAACCGCCTCGGTAAACCATGTAGCATTCAACAAAATGATACCGCTAGGAAGTGTGGTAACAGTTGAAGCAAAAGTCTCAAGAGCTTTTAAAAGTTCAATGGAAGTGTTTATGGACGTCTGGATAGAAGATCGCGAAAGCGGTATAAGAAGTAAGGCCAATGAAGGTATCTATACTTTTGTTGCAGTCAACGAGATGGGAAATCCAATGCCTGTTCCGCCAATTGTTCCAGAAACTCAAATAGAAAAGCAACGCTTTGATGCTGCCCTTAGAAGAAAACAACTAAGTCTATTGTTGGCTGGCAAAATAAACCCTCAAGATGCTACAGAGTTAAAAGCATTGTTTGAATAGTCGCACTTACATTTTATACACCCAATGGGCAGGGTTCATCTCTGTGTCGTTTTTATAGACCATAAACTTAATAACTGTTTCTTTTGTAACGGGATGTGTAAATACAGTTCCTATGGGGTCTTTTGTGGATACTTTATCTCCTTTTTTTACGCTTATAGTAGCCAAATTATAATAAATAGTAATGTAATCACCGTGCTGTATCATGACCGCTTTATTTGCGTTTTTTAACTGTTGTATTTGAAGTATTTTTCCGTTAAAAACGGTGCGTGCCTGAGCGTTTGCATTGGTGGCAATTTCAACCCCATGAAAGGTTTGTGTTACGTTTGGAAACTGAGGGTGTTGCCTGGTTCCGTATTTATTGATGACAAGGCCTTGTTTAACGGGCCAAATTAATTTGCCTTTATTGTTTTTAAAATCTTTCGCAATAGCTGCTGCCTCAGGGGTCAAAGCAAATTTTGTGGCAGAGGCGGTAGTGGTTTTAGATTTTTCTTCTCTTGCCTTTTTATTTGCCGCAGCAATAGCATCACGAATCAACTTTTTTATCTGACCATTTATTTGGTTGGCCTTTTTTTGCTTGGTGCGTATTTGATTTGTAAAGGTACTTTCTTCTTTTTTCAAGGAGGCAATTAGGGTTTGTTGCAGCTCCCTCTCTTTTTTGAGTTTGGCTTTGGCTACTGTGTTTTCTGAAATTAGTAGATCTTTATTCTTCCGCTGGGCAATCAAATCTGTATTTAATTGTTGTAACAATACGGTCTTTGTCTTAATGCTTTCTCCTTGTTTTTTTCTATGGTTTGCGTATTGTTTCATGTACTGGACACGTTTGTAGGCTTGCAAAAAATCTTCGCTAGACAATAAAAACAATACCCTGCTTTGTTGTGATTTACTTTTGTAAGATTTCTGCACCATAGCAGCATATTCCTCTTTTAGTTTTTGAAGCTCATTTCTCAACAATGAAATTTGAGTTAAATTTTCGTTGATTTTCCGTGTAAGCAAATTAGCCTGTTGATTGGTAACCCTTATAAGGTTTTGTTGTGCTTTAATACGCTGGTTTATATCCTCAACCTCAGTGAGCACTGTTTTTTTTACTCCGCGAGTTTTAAATAACAGGGTGTTAATTTTCTTAATGTCGTTTAAAATTCGCTCACGCTGCTGCTCCAATTGCTGTTGTTTGTTTCCAGGTTGAGCTATGGCGCTAAAGTTTGAAAGCCAAAGCACAGAGAAAACCAATATGTACAAACGTTTTTTCATTTATTTAAAAGATCTCTTAGTATAGCCCTTTGGAACCTTAAAAGGAAACCCTATCGATGCATTGAGATCTATTTTTTTATAGCGTATAAAAATACTTGTTTTTTCTAGCCCACTGGTTGCTAAAACGCCTAGTTGTGTAGGATAATAATAATCCTCAATTTTTTGATATGGACCATATTGAACGAGCAGTTTCTTTTGGGCTTGTGGTTGTGAAATTTGTTCCTGATAAACCATAAAGTTATCTGGATTTAACAACATAAACAACATATAATTAAGATTTTGTTTCTTGGGCGAGATCCGGTATTTTGAGGTTTGTGGGGTGCCAACAAGCACTGGGCTTATGTTCACTGTCTTGGGTCTTATATTTAAAATACTTTGACCCAATAGTAGCCTTTGCACTTGATCAAAGTTAATTTGTGTTCCAAGCAAATCACTTATAAGACTAAAATCTCCCTCAAAATATGAGTTGCCTATGGTTTCATATAATGTTACCTTCTCTGGGGTTAGTAAGATTTTTGAGAGAGTGACTCCCAAAATAGAGGCCTTGATCCAAATAACAGCATCTTTCTGTATTCTAAGACTTGTTGTAATGCTTTGAGACTGCTGTGGGGTTTGATATTTTACCTGCATTCTTGCTGCCAAGGTGTTGAACTCTTGAGAAGCTACTTTATGTGCGTTTAAAAGCGCCTTAGCGCTCAAGTTTTTATCTGCAATCACAGACCCTTCAATAGACTTTATAGATCCGCAACCAAGGGTAAGAAATAAAAGAGCAACTAAAATAACGTGGATGGATTTCATAGGGCTAATTTGAATCTAGAATTGCTGCAGCTTTTTTGGTAAAATTTGCTGCTTTTAAGGTATTGCCCATTGCTGTGTGTGCAATGGCTAATTGCTCATAAAAGTCTTTCTCCAACTTCGCGTTGTCAAGCAAATAATCTAAGCCTAATGCTAAGGAATTGGCTGCGGCTTTATACAGTTTAAGATTATTGTTTGCTATACCGTTAAATAAATACAATACCGGCTGGGCTGGAAAAATCTCCAGTGATGCTTGGCTTGTTTTTTCTGCCATTTCAAAGCGGTTAAATTCTAATTGTAATAAAAGGGTGCTTTTAAGTAAGGTGAAATTATCTGGATCTACCTCAATCCCTTTTTGATAAAAACTAAGCGCAAGCTCTTTATCTCCCATGGATAGGTAGTAGGCGGCTATTTTCTCAAACACCTTACCGTTGTTATCTTTAGAGAACAGCTCCACAATATTTTCAAGCGCTACCTGATATTGGGGGTTTTGCTGCACAAAGGTTAAAAAATCTCCCAAGACTTTGTATTTGCTTTCTTTTTCTATCACCCTTGAAGTAAATACTTTTTTCATGGACGCCATGGCGCTTTGTGTGTTGCCTTGATCTAAGTAAAATTTATAAAGTGCTAAGTGCACTAGAGTGTTGTTTGGAAACTTGCTTTGCAACTCTAAAGCCGTTTGATATGCTTTTTCTGGATTGCCATTTTCACTATACAGATAAATGAGATTCAGGTATTCTCCTTCATTTGCAGGATTATTTTTGCGTTTTTTTTCTGCATTGTTAATGGCCCCGAGAGTATTGCCTGTTTGTCTAAAGATTTGCTTTCTCAGAGCAGTTCTATACACACTCTCTCCCCAAGACACCTCTAATTGTTCAAGCAGCAATAATGCCTTTTCATACTGCTTTGTTCTTTGATATAAATTGGCCAAGTCTTCTTTGTAATCTTGGTCATACACGATAAGCTTTTTCACCAAAACTATAGCCTTGTTGTACTCTCTAGTTAGGTAATAAAGATCATAGAGGGTTTCTAAAACATCTTGATTTTCTGGCTCTTGACGCAGTACCTTTTCTAGGTTTATTTCTGCTTGATTGTATTGCTTGAGCTTTATCTGGTTTTTGGCAAACTCAAAAAACACAATAGCATCTGCCTGGAGGTTTCCACCACTTTCTTTTTGTGCTCTTTCTAAAGCCGTAATTGCTAGGGCATAGTTCTCTATTGACTTTTGTTTTAAAGCCTCATAAAAGCTTTCTAGAAAAGCATCTGAGACCTCTTGAGGCTCCCCTAGAGAGGTTGCTGCAATTTCTTGGGCAACTAGTGCTCTTGGAGCAAAAAAGCCTCCTAGAATCAATAAAACTGTTACTGTGTGTTTAAAATTCAATAGCAATAAATTTAACCTTTCTGACCCATTGGGGTAGCATTATTTTAATTGAGAGTAATCTCCAATACTTACATTGGTAAAATCGCCATTAAAATGAGCATTATTTCCAATCATAGCATTATCTAAAGAAGCATTTTCTATAACCGTATTGGTTTGAATGATGCTGTTTTTTATAGTACTATTTTCAATTACAGTGCCCTTCCCAATTGACACAAAAGGACCAACGGTGCTATTTTTAAGCACCACGCCCTCCCCAATAAAGCAAGGTTCTATAATGGTAGCGTTGTCTAAAGTCGCTGTTTTTGAAACTAAAGCAGCCCCATCCTCATGCAAAAATCCTAACATACGGCGGTTGGTTTGTACCGTAATTTCTTTGTTGCCACAATCCATCCACTGTGTAACGGTGCCAGGCTTAAAGACTTTTCCCTTATCCATCATTCTTTTTATACCATCATTAATTTGGTATTCTCCGCCATTAATAATGTTGTTGTCAAGCACAAACTGAAGCTCTTTTTTAAGCATCCCTACCTCTTTAAAATAGTAAATTCCAATCACAGCTTGATCACTCACAAAGTGCGCTGGCTTTTCTACGAGCTCTATAATTTCTTGGTTTTGATTTAAATTTACAACGCCATAAGCTTCTGGATTGTCAACTTTTTTTGTCCAGATTACGGCATCTGCCTGTTTGTCTAGATCAAAATCTGCCCTAATTAATGTGTCTGCATAGGCAATAACGGCAGGGCCACTAAGTGATGGTTCTGCACACATAATAGCATGTCCTGTGCCTTTTGGGTCTAGTTGTCTATAAATGGTTGGTTTGGCCCCCAAACTCAGTGCCAAGTCTTTTAAGCTCTCAATTACATCGTCTCCAAACCAAGCAGGATCTCCCAAAATAAAAGCAATTTCTTCTATTTCTGTATTTAAAACTCCAGCAATATCTGCAACCAAACGGTGTACAATAGGTATTCCTGCAACAGGAATTAATGGTTTTGGCACGGTTAAACTATGAGGACGAAGGCGGCTTCCGCGACCTGCCATTGGAACTATTATTTTCATCTATATTTTATTTATTGCTGTTGTAAAAAACAACGGCTACGTTTGTTATTTATTTGATTACTTAACTCCTGTACTGCCAAATCCTCCTTCACCTCTAGCGGTGTCACTTAGTTGGGATACTTCATGCCACTGTGCACGCTCATGCTTGGCGAGTACTAATTGAGCGATGCGCTCTCCATTTTCTATGGTAAAATCTTCATTGCTTAGGTTTACTAAAATAACACCAACTTCACCTCGGTAATCTGCGTCAATGGTTCCTGGGCTATTTAATACTGTAATGCCTTTTTTTGCAGCAAGACCACTTCTGGGTCTTACCTGGGCCTCTGTTCCTATTGGTAATTCTAGATATAATCCTGTTTTTATAATAGCCCGTTGCATTGGTTTTAGAACAACTGGCTGAGTAATATAGGCTCTAATATCCATCCCTGCGCTTGCTATGGTCTCATAGCTAGGCAATGCATGGCTTGATTTGTTTATAATTTTTACAGTCATGGCTCGTGGTTTGATTTGTATTTATCTAATACTTGAGATAATTCTAGAGAAAAAATAACACATTATTTTTTAATGATGTGTTGTATTTCTTGGCGCTCTAAAAACAATACTAGTAACAAAAATACCAATAATAATACAGTTCCAATCCAAAGGTTTCTCTCAAAAACATAGAATGATACTCCAGCAAAACTCATTGCAATTACAAGGTAAGTACCAATGCGTTTTACGTCATAGGGAACCCTGTAGTATTTACGCCCAAGAAAGTAGGACAAGGACATCATAGTCCCGTAAGCTGCGAGAGTTGCAACGGCAGCTCCCATATAGCTTATCTTAGGAATTAATATAAAGTTTAAACCCAGGGTAATACCGGCTCCTACTACAGATATATAAGCTCCGTATCTTGTGCGGTCTGTAACTTTATACCACACAGATAGATTGTGATAGATCCCTAAACATAAATTAGCAAGTAATATTATTGGCACAATAGAGAGGGCTACCCAATAGGCTTCATTTTTTATTAAAAGGGCTTTAAAAAAGTCTATATACACAATAACAAATAATAGAATCCCGCTACCACAAATGGCAAAATATTTGGTAATTGTTGCATAGGTGTCTTTCGCGTTTGCCTTATTGGCGTGGTTAAAGAAAAAAGGCTCTATACCAAGTCTAAAGGCTGTGGCAAATAGCGTCATAAAAACACCCAATTTATAACAGGCTGCATACACCCCTACCTCATTGGCTGCAATACCTGGAGGCAATAAATAATTGAGCAAAATTTTATCAAAAGCTTCGTTGATAGAAAAGGCAACTCCTGCAATGAGCACGGGAAATGAATACCTAAGCATCTTTTTCCAGATAGTGACGCTGAAATGAAACCCAATTTTAAAGTACACCCCAAAGAGCAGTATTAGAGTAGCACCGCTAGCTATTACATTAGAGATAAAGACATACAAAACAGTATTCTCTTGGATATACAAAGATTGCCAAAATGCATTAGGGTCATTGCTGGCAAGCAAGGGTAAGGCAAGTAAAAAAAACAAGTTACACCCTAAATTTATACATACGTTTATAATTTTTATTAGGGCGTACTTTAGTGGTTTTTCATTGGCTCTAAACCACACAAAAGGAATAATAACAAGCGCATCTAGCAATAAAATTAAAAGTGCGTAGGTTACAAATTGGGTGTTAAAATCAATAAGGTTTGCCAGTTGTTCTCGAAACAAGAAAGCCACTAGAAAAAAAGAAAGTGAAGAAATACCTATAGACACTAAGGCGGTAGATTGCACCGTTTTTTTTTGAGAAGGGACTTTGTTTATAAACCTAAAAAAAGCAGTCTCCATGCCATAGCTTAATACCACATTTCCTAAGATAATATAAGACATTAAAGTAGCATAAAGACCAAAATCTGAAGGCTTAAGCACGCTGGTATATAAAGGCACAAGTATAATGGCCAGGGCGCGCGGCAATACCGTTGCTAGCCCATATATAAATGTTTGTTGAAATAGTTTTTTAAAAATACGCAATGCTTCAAGTGTTTGGGTTGTTAAAGGTAGCCAAATTAATTGTTGTGATGCGCCGGGTGTTGGAGCAAGAACCATTAAAATTTGCTAACAAACAACCTTTTTATGGCGTTAAACTAAAAAAGTCTGTTACGTTTTTGGCGCAACAGACTTTGTATGTATAATGATATGTTTTGGTGTTATCCAGCCAATGCTTCTGCACCACCAACAATTTCTAAAATTTCATTGGTAATGGCTGCTTGACGTGCTTTGTTGTATTGCAGCTTCAGGGCATCACGCATCTCTGTTGCGTTGTCTGTTGCTTTATGCATCGCTGTCATTCTTGCGCCATGCTCACTGGCTACACTATCTCTAATGGCCTTAAACAATTGTGTCTTTAAACTTTTAGGAATTAAACCCTCAACAATCTCTGGCTTTGTTGGCTCAAAAATATAATCTGCAGCACTAGTAACCTGAGTTTGTGCAGGTGGCAAAATTGGCAAAAATTGTTCTCTCATAACAATTTGTGTCGCTGCATTTTTGAAGTGATTGTACACTAAAACAATCTTATCATAAGCGCCTTGCTGGTATTTTTCCATTAGCATTTCTGCAATGGCTGAAGAGGCTTTGAAGTTTAAATCATCAAAGATAGCTGCGTTAAACTCTATAACATTCCCGTCTTTGCTGATAATGTCATTTCCTTTTTTACCAATGGTAATAAAATCTACCTGCTTGCCAGTGTAGGTTTCTTGTTTAAGTGCCTTGCTTGCTTTAATAATGTTGGTATTAAAAGCTCCTGCCAACCCACGGTTTGAAGTAATGGCAACAACCAATACTTTGTTTACCTCACGCTGCTGAGCAAAACTACTGCCACTATCTGAGTCTAGCGTTGCACTTAGGTTTTGTAATAACTCCGTTAATTTCTCAGAATAGGGACGCATTGCTGTAATAGCGTCTTGCGCTTTTTTCAGCTTTGCTGCAGATACCATTTTCATGGCACTGGTGATTTGCATGGTTGATCCAACCGATGCTATTCTGTTTCTAATTTCTTTTAAGTTTGCCATTTTTTTAAGTTATTATTAATAACAGGTAGGCTTAATACTCTTTTACCCCCAAAAGGGAGGTAAAAGAATATAAAATTTATGCTCTGTATTTTGCAGATAAATCTGCAGCTACGCTCGTTAGGGTTGAGATCACCTCATCTGTTAATTTTCCAGATTTTAATGTATCTAACATACCTCTATGTTTTGCATTTAAAAGCTCTATGTAATCTCTTTCAAACTCTTTTACTTTCTCTACGGGTACATCACGCAGCAAGTTCTTAGAACCTGCATAGATAATTGCAATCTGATCTTCTACCGTAAAAGGTGTGTTTTCATTTTGCTTTAAAATCTCTACGTTACGCTTTCCTTTTTCAATTACGTTTAGCGTTGCTGCATCGAGGTCTGAACCAAACTTAGCAAATGCTTCTAGTTCACGATACGCAGCTTGATCAAGCTTTAATGTACCAGATACTTTCTTCATAGATTTAATCTGCGCGTTACCACCTACACGAGATACCGAGATACCTACGTTAATAGCTGGACGTACCCCAGAGTTAAATAAATCTCCATCTAAGAAGATTTGTCCATCTGTAATTGAAATTACATTGGTTGGGATATAGGCAGATACATCACCTGCTTGTGTTTCAATAATTGGTAGGGCGGTTAAAGAACCTCCACCTTTTACAATACCTTTTAATGATTCTGGAAGGTCATTCATCTCTGAAGCAATCTTGTCATCATTAATTACTTTGGCTGCACGTTCTAGTAATCTTGAGTGTAAGAAAAATACATCTCCAGGATATGCCTCACGTCCCGGTGGGCGACGAAGTAGTAATGATACCTCACGGTATGCAACGGCTTGTTTAGATAAATCATCAAACACAATTAGTGCAGGACGACCTGTATCTCTAAAGTACTCGCCAATTGCAGCACCTGCGAATGGTGCGTATACTTGCATTGGAGCTGGATCACTTGCGTTTGCAGCAACAATAGTTGTATAGGCTAAAGCTCCTGCTTCATCTAACACCTTTGCAATGTTTGCAACCGTTGATGCTTTTTGACCAATGGCTACATATATACAGAATACTGGCTGGCCAGCATCGTAAAATTCTTTTTGGTTTAGGATCGTGTCAATACAAACAGTAGACTTCCCTGTTTGGCGGTCACCAATTACCAACTCACGCTGTCCTCTCCCAACTGGAATCATTGCGTCAATTGATTTTATCCCTGTTTGTAATGGCTCTGTTACAGGCTCACGGTAGATAACCCCTGGCGCTTTACGCTCTAGTGGCATCTCATATGTTTTACCCTCGATAGGTCCTTTACCATCTATAGGTTCACCCAGTGTGTTAACTACACGACCAACAACACCTTCACCCACATTAATAGAGGCAATACGTTGTGTTCGTTTTACGGTAGCTCCTTCAGAAACTCCTCTAGAGGGTCCCAGTAGTACAACCCCTACGTTATCTTCTTCAAGATTCAAAACAATACCTTCCATACCGTTTTCAAAGGCTACTAATTCACCGTATTGAACATTTGTAAGCCCGTACACACGTGCAATACCATCACCTACAGTTAATACAGTTCCTACCTCATCAAGTGAAGCGCTTGCCTGAAAACCGGTAAGTTGTTGTTTTAAGATTGCTGAAACTTCAGCTGGTTTAACTTCTGCCATTTTTATTTAGATTTTACCCTTTAATCTCTAAGGGTGACTTCAGAAAATTTTCTGAAGGCGTTAAAAAATTATAATGATTTACTAAATTCTCTTTTTAAATTTCCTAGTTGGTTTGCGATACTTGCGTTGTATTGCAGGTCTCCAACACGGAGTATAAAACCACCAATGATATGCTCATCAATAGTATTGTTGATAGTGATATTATCACTACCTGTCATTTCTTTTAATTTACTAAGTACTTTAGCTTCTATCTCTGGTGTCAATGTAACTGCTGTTATTACAGTAGCTGTTTTAACTCCCTTAGAGTCGTTGTAAAGATCCACATAGGCCAGTGCAACGCCACCCAAAAGGTTGATACGTTTATTACTGGTTAGGATTTGGATCAGTGCCTTGGTTACATCACTGTTTTTTTCAAAGATTTGTAGTAAAGCCTGTTTTTTGTCTTCTGCTTTAACCACAGGGCTTTGTAATACAACACGTAGCTCTTTGCTTCCCGCTAGGGTTGCTTGTATAGATTTCATGTCACCAAAAACAACCTCACTGATATTAGCATGGTTGGCTTGATCTAAAACTGCTTTCGCGTATCTTATGGCTGCTCTGCTGCTCATCGTGCTTGTTAGTTTACGTTTGCGTCTTTCAACATCGTTTCAACCAATTCCAATTGCTTGTCTTTGTTTGATAACTCACTCTTCACTATTTTTTCTGCAATATCTAAAGAAAGACTAGCTACTGTTTGCTTTAATTCTGCAACAGCTGCTTTTTTCTCTGCCTCTATGGTAGCCTGTGCACCCGCAATTGCTTTGCTTGCTTCTGCTTGCGCTTCATCTTTAGCCCCTGCTATCATGCTGGCTTTAATTTCGCGAGCTTCTTTAATCATAGCCTCACGCTCTGCTCTTGCCTCTTGTAACAATTTTTCATTGTCTGCCTGCAAGTTTGCCATTTCTAGCTTTGCTTTTTGAGCAGCATCTAAGGCATCTTTAATACCTTGTTCACGCTCATTTACAGCATTTAAAATTGGTGTCCAAGCAAATTTTCTAAGCAAAAAAAGCAATAGAATAAATACAACTGCTTGCCAAAAGAAAAGACCTACTGAAAATTCGTTTATTAATTTTTCCATTATTATTATGTTTTGAGAGCCACCAAAAGCGCCTTTCTTAATGATCCTTTAATGTAATAGAAACATATCGCTGTAACCAACCGTTACAGCAATATGTTGTCTTTTTTGATTATCCTGCGAAAATCGCTGCGAAACCAATACCTTCAATAAGCGCTGCTGCAATTAGCATAGCTGTTTGAATTTTTCCGTAAGCCTCTGGCTGACGTGCAATTGCTTCCATAGCTTTCCCACCAATCATACCAATACCGATACCGGCACCAATTACTGCTAAACCTGCTCCTATAATAGAAGGGATTGCTGGTGCTGCTTCTGCAGTAGTTTGAATTAACATTGGAACTGTCATAAAATATATATTTAAAGGTTAAAACTCAATTTTGACCCTTTGTCTTTAAACTCAGGGTATGTAATTATTTATAAATGCGCAATCTCTCCATCGTGCTCCTCTGCATGCTCGTGTGTTTCACTTGCAAAACCAAAGTACAATGCAGCCAACATCGTGAAGATGTATGCCTGTAATAATGCTACTAATATTTCAATTAATGAAATGGCAAATGCCAATCCAAAAGATAAGGTTCCACCAATCCAGTTTTGGAAGATGTAAATTAGTCCAAGCAAACTCCCTAGCACAACGTGACCGGCAGTCATGTTGGCGTACAAACGAATTAAAAGCGCAAACGGCTTAATGAACAATCCTAAAATTTCGATAGGTACTAAAATAATATAAATAAAAATCTTTCCTGCCCATGGCATACCATTTCCTAGTGGATCAAAAATATGTTTCCAATAATCTTTGGTTCCTGTAAAGGTGGTAATAATAAATACAATAAGGGCTAAGGCTGTTGTTACTGCAATGTTTCCTGTAACATTCACCCCAAGTGGCGTTAGGCCAAACATATTTAAAAACCAAATAAAGAAAAACACGGTTAGTAAAAATGGCATGTATTTTTTATACTTCCCTTCCCCAATGTTTGCAATGGCAATGTCATCACGAATATAGGTTATAATTGGTTCAAAAAACCTACCAGCCCCTGTTGCAATACCACCGTTATTGCCGTAACTTTTTGCAAGTGATTTAAATAAAAAGAACATTAAAAAAGCAGTGATTAGTATCATAAAGACTCCTTTGGTTATAGAGAAGTCTAGTGGCGCCAAGTTGGTTGGGTGATTTGCAGTGTCATAGTTTATGGTTCCTGCGGCATCAGTCTTGTAGATTTTTGCGTGTTCTATTTTGTAATAGTTGCCCTCTACCTGAGCAACAGTCTCACCGTGATGAAACTTTGAAGAAGAGAATACCTTCAAGCCACTATCCCAAAGAATTATTGGCAAAGGAAACCCCACATGGTGTTTCTGCTGAGTTGCGTCATCTGTATAGGAGAACAAGCCAAAATCATGAGAATCTAATAAGTGATGAGCGATATAATCTTTCACCTGCTGCTTTCTTTCAGCTCTGCTATCTCCAGATGAAGCGGCATCTTTTGATGGGCCTTTGGCAGACATTGTAAATGTTGTTGCCAAAAACAGAATTGAAAGTAATTTAACCAATGTTTTTCTTTGCATTTTGAGACAGTTTAAAGGCGTCCTTAAAATCGGTGCAAAAATACAGTTAATCCATAAAAAGAAAAAATTATTTTCTTTCTTTTTTTATTCTTGATGTAGCCCTGAGTTTGTATTGTTGGATTTCTATGAATAAGACTGGTTATTAAGCTCTTTAGAGAGAAAGAGAACCTCCAGTGTTAAACAGATTGCATAGGGTCCAAAAAAAGCGGCAAACTCTGTAGTTTGCATTTGAGAATCTGCGCTGTAATGAGGGTAAAAAAGAATGAAAAATACCACAAATTTTATGGCGCTACCCAATAAAAAAATAAAGGCAGTGTTTGACGCTTGTTTATTGAAGTTTGATTGTACAAAATACAACAGCCCTGAAGCGAGTAAATAATTAACAATGTAAGAGAGAATAATTCTGTTTTGAAAAAGGGGAGTGTCTAAAAAATACAAGATCCCTATGTGCACAATAAAAAAAAGTAGCAGTGTAGCAAAAAGAAGTCCTAAAAAACGAATGCTTGAAGCTCTCATAAAAACCAATTATTTATTAAGGCTATTGGTTTGTTTTAAAACGCCAAAAAGTGAAAGACCAACACCAAAAAGGGTGCAGATAATTAAAAATACGTTGCCATCACTGTAGTTGGTATCCAGCCACTTGCCTAATTGCACAAAAAGGTAAATTATCACACCCATTTGTATGGCTATGCCAGAAAGGGCTGCCCACCTTCTAATGCCATTAATTGGTTTTTTTGACATGTTTTTGTGTTAGTTGAGTTGCTCGGCGGCCTTTACACTAGAGCGGTCAGGGCGATCATAAACAGTGCTCTGATTGGCCTTTGACTGCGAGGCATCTCCTGGCTGCATACGGCAAGTAGCGTTAAAAGCAGCTCCTGGTTCTACAGAAAGTTTACCGACAACCACATCGCCTTTTATATTGGCAGTACTGCGTAGGGTTAGTAATTGAGAGACATTAAGATTTCCGCTAAAGCTACCGGCTATATCTGCATTTTCACAAGAAAGATTTCCTTTAATAACACCATTTTTCCCAAGCACAACTTTGGATGGGGTTGAGACAGTTCCTTCAACAACACCATCTATTCTAAAAAAACCCTTGGAGGTAATGTCTCCATTTATATGAGTTCCTTCGTTGATTCTGTTTTGACTAGCTCCTGGTTCTGACGCAGTGGTATTGGCGTTCTTTTTATCTGAAAACATATCTTTAAGGTGTTTCTTTCTTATTATCGCCTGCTTTTTTTTGACGTTTTAATTTCTCAATAAGCGCTTTCTTTTTAATAGGATCAGGCTTGTTGTTAATTTTTGGGTTTTTTACTGAAGTTTTTTTAGCGGGAGGCGTTGGGTTAACCGGTGCTTGTTTTGGATTCAGCCTATAACCCTCAAGGTTCTTGTGTATCTGCACAATCTTATAGTTCTCTGAGGAGATACCTACAAAGTCTTTAGTGATACTTGTAATTTTATCTTTCCTAGCCTGTTTTTGGGGTTTAGACAACACTTCTCCAAGGCCCTGGGCTCCAAGTTTTGAGTCTAGCCCATGAACCACCACTAAGGTTTTTAAGGGGTTGTAATAGTCTACAGATACAAACATTGTTTCTTGGTAGTTATAGTATGCAATAGCATCGTTTAATTGCTTTGTAATGTCTGAAATTTCAGTGGCTTGTTTTTGGTCAAAGGTATATACTAGCTTAAACTTGGTGCTCTGCTTGTCTGGGACAAACTGTTTAAACTCTAGCCTTGGAATTGTAGTAGAATACAACTCTTGTGCTCTCTTTCCTTGAGGTGAATTCGGGTAGGTGAGAGAAACAAAATTTAATGCTTTTTTATAAGCCTGAAACCCATCTTGTCTTGCGATTGCGGTTGCTTTTAACAGCTCAAATTTTGGTACAATTTCAGTTCCGTTATACAGGGTGATGTATCCATCACTTTTTTTGATAACCTCAGCATACTGAGATGCTTCAAATGCTTTGTAAAGATCATTGTACTTAAATTCTGGGCTCGAAGCATCAGAGGCTAGCTGCGCATTTGGATTTCTTAAAATTTCAGCATACCTAGAATCGCTGTGGTTATTTAAAATATCATCCTTGTATTGTTGCGCTAATTTTTGGTTTTCAAGTTGCCCATATATTTTATATAAGTTATATTTTGCTGGTAAAACCAATCGCTTCTGAGGATTGTAGGCTAATAATTTTTCCAATCTGTTGGTAGCCAATCCATACTCTTTAAACTTCTCTTTGTATATAAGGCCTAATTGATAATATGCAAAATCTCGATCTATTGTCAAGCTATCTAGCACTTTAGGGTCTGAGGGGATTTCTTTTATATACGTTTGAGGATTAAATATTTCAAGCTCGGCAATGGGTGTTGTATCCATTACAATTTCTTGGTCTTGATCAAAACCGCTTGATTTTTTCTCAGACCTTCTCCAATTATCCTCGAGTTTTCTATCTCCCCATAGTTTTCTAAATTCTACTTTTCCGTAGGCAACGGTAGCAGGTATATAGAAGTAAAATTTTCCGCCTGAGGGGCTTGGTCCGCCTACAGATTTACGTGAAAATTCGTTGTTGACAATGCGAGGTCCTTTATCTGAGAGTTTTGCGGCAGCCGTAGAATCTGCAACTGCTTTGGCCTTTAAATCATCTGTGTAGGCTTTAAAAAAAGCGAGTCTATCACTATCGCTCATCTTGGCAATGCGCAAAATACTATCGTTAATTGAGGCTATGTCTTCATACTTTATAACATCGTCTAGATTTTCACGCTTCTTTTTAACGCGGCGCCATTGTTTAGAGTTTTCAGCTAGATTGGTAAGAGTGCTATCATAATAAGCCCCTGCTTGTTTATACTCGGCCTTATCAAAGTTCATTTCGGCCAAGGTTTGGTAATTGATAGATTGTAGGGTTTGATCTTCCTTGAAAGACTGAATAGATTTGTTGTAGTAAACTATCGCTAGACTATCACTTGTTGTGTTTCTGTGGTAGTCTGCCAAGGCATTATAAATCTTATCCAAAAACGGACGGTTTTCTCTGTCTTTTTCTAAATCATGCAACAAGGCTAAAAGCAGTGCCTGATCTTCTTGAGTATAGTTAAAGTTTTTTGCTTTTGCCATGTGGGCATTAATCATATACACCCTTGCTGTCTTTCTATTAAATCCTATTACTTGATCAAAAGCAATATTTGCGCTGTCTTTATAGTTCAATTTATTATACAATTGCCCTATAATAAAAGAAAAACGACCCTTAAGCTCATAGTTGTCTTCAAACTCATTGGCGATTTTCATGTAAGGCAGTGCCTGGGGTATAGAATCTAGATTAATCATTGCCTGTGCAATCATTGCATTGGCATCAGCAACTACGGCATCTTCTAGGTTTTCTTCTCTAAGCATTTTTTGAAGATTTTCTATGGCATAATCTTCATTGTTTAGTCTAATGTTGGTTTTAGCTTTCCAGATTTTAGCATTGTTAACATTATTACTGGTAGCAGATTTATTTAAAATAAAATTAAAAGCATCTAAAGCCGGTATAAAACGGTTGTCATAGTACCGGGCCTTCCCTAAAAGCATGTAGGCCTCATCTATTTGAGGATTGTATTCTTTCCCGCCAATGTACATGGAATGCTTTTGGATTGCTTTTACTGCCTTTTCTTCTGCTCTATTAAAGTTTGGATCTTTTGAGTCTGTATCAAATCCATCTAGATCAACAACTTCGATACGCTCTACAGGAAGAATTTGATAGAAATCATCTCGGTAAGTTTGAGCGATCGCTTCTTTGCCTTGTATAAAAGCATTGTTACCATTAAATAGAGTATTGTACTCTGTAGATACTGCGTGAAATTTTTTGTTTAAAAAGGTGTCTTTTTTTCTTGAACACGCTGTTAGAGCGACGATAGCCAATAAAAAAAGAGAAGTATATTGTATGGGCTTCAAAATGTGTTTCTTTTGTTAGTTATAATAACTTA